>ERZ772911.1-NODE-1-length-237996-cov-6.61744_pt1 | contig 237996 bp, 219 predicted proteins | sample MGYA00512120_ERZ772911 | MGnify/ENA primary metagenome ERZ772911 (study PRJEB29015, sample SAMEA2738044) | human oral metagenome | biome: human oral; feature: human-associated habitat; material: saliva | place: China | collected 2233 ...
GATGGAAGATAGTCAGTTTAGATACTACTTCCATCTCACCTTTCTTATCACCCATTAGAATACTTACTTGTTCTTCAGACCATTTTAAGATATCTAAGTTTCGTGTAGAAATGTTTTCTTCACCGCCTGTATCTAATGTTACTTCGTATAAGTGTACATCTTTAGTTTGACCGATACGATTTGCTCGTTTAACTGCTTGGTCGTAAGTACCAGACCTAAATGGTAAGTTCAAGAAGATTACTGTATTGGCTTCTGTTAAAGGCACTGCTTCTGACAATGTTTTAAATGTCGTAATCAAAGGATTAATTTTACTGTTTTCTTTAAACTGTTTAACTTGATTAGAGAGACCAATAGTTGTTGTTGTTTCACCAAAGATAGTAATAGGGTGGAAACCTTCTTCTGTTAAGATTTCATTACAACGTTTTAGTACATCTACATAATCTGTAAAGATTAATGTTTTTGCTTCAGCATCACGAATTACTTCACCTAGATTTGTTTCATAAGTTTCTTTACTCTCTTCATTCACTACAGTAAATGATTTTGCCATCGCTTCCACAATAGCTTTATTACACTCAGTTCTCTTACGTCCAATGACATTACCTAATGTTTCACCAATAATCGTAAGTTCTACGTATTTATAAACAGACTTAGCTTTTCTAAATATCTTCTTAGACCTATTAGAAAGAATAGGAATAATTACTTTATCTTCAAAGTAATTACAATCAATAATGTATTGTTTGTGTACTGGAGACTGTGGATTATATCCATCATGTAACTCTTTGGTTTTAGCTAGGTATTCATCTAATGCTATTTGCATCTTACTATCAAAGTTACTCCCTAGATTAACTTTAAACTCTTCAATACCTTCAAAATACTCTTCAATATACTCTTCTCTAAATTCATGATAAAAAGCAGTACGCTCTCTAATGTATTTTTTCATTTCTTCACGAATGGTCGTTAAAGTATATTTCCAAGCATCAGGTAAGACTACTTTAGATTGATAAGTAAATTGTTCTACACCTGAGCCTTGAACTTTAATAGTGGCTTTTACTAATTGTAAACGATTTGCCATAACACTAGCGGCATAGACACCAGAAATACCAAATACAGAAGTAAAGGATTTAACCACTTCAGGTGTAAATAACTTATCAATGGTTTCAAACATTGTCATGGTTTCACTACCTAATGCTTTTAGTGGTGTACCTGACATCCATAAACAGAAATAAGGATTGGTTATTTTGACTAATTCTCTAAACAATGTAGAACGTTGTGATTTATAGCTATTTAGACCGTGCGATTCGTCCAAAATTGTCACGTACCTAGCGTTAGGTATATTTCTTAAACTAGCTACTAATTTATCCAGTGCTTCAAAGTGACAAACCATGAATTTACTGTCTAGAGAAAAATTGGCTAATTTAACTTTACCACCCTTGACAGAATCAATAGAGAGATTATAAGTCTGTGGTTTACTGTAAATACGATTAATGGTCTCTTCCCATACGTCGATAACTGCTTTCTTAGGACATACGACAATAATCTTATCTGCGCCTAATAGTTCCATTAAAGCAATAGAATTAATGGTCTTACCTAAACCAGGCCCTGCGTCTAATAGATAGCCTCTTAAGTCCATTAACTTAGATTTAAATAAACAGTTATCGATAAACTTATCTTGATGTTCAAATAACTTAAATCCTGGTACGAATATATTCTTTAAAATAGATTTATTCACACTAGGAATATCTTCATCTTTGGTATTTTGAATTAATTTAATATTCTGTACCAAAGGAATAGTCTCAAACAATTCTTTTAATTTTTGTAATTTAGAACGAGATACAATTCTACGTTTAAATTTATCATTGTTTAGTAATTCTAATACTACATGATACATGTCAGGTAAATAAAATTTCTGGAATTTCATTTCCCATCTACCTGACTTATCTAAGATATTATAGAGCATCTTAGAACCAATGTATTTCTCAAAATCACGATATACTAGTTTTAGATTAATACCCTCTACAATGATTTGATTTTTAGTAGTATCTTCTTTAATAGTCGGTGATTTAAATACTTCAAACATTTTATTATTCCTCTTTACTATAAGGTTATTCATATCTTTCCATTGTCCTTTATACCTTAATCTAAGATAATTTAAATCTATATTATTAAAGTGTACAAATCTATTAGATAGTACATCTATTTATTAACTTACGGCGTTATACGCCTATGTCGCCTGAATTAAATTAATTCAGGTAACTTATTTAAAGGAACTATTAAAATGGAAAAATTTGCATTCTTTGCATTAGGTTGTTTAATCTTAATTGGGATTGTATTCTTCGTAGCAAACTTTATTGCTAAATTAGAAAAGTACAGTGAGGTACTACCTCACGATAAGAATATCAAAATCATCAATAAGATGATTAAGAATCCTAACATGATTAACAAACATCGTATTAAACGAATTGCTCAATCTTCTCAAACTAAATCTGTAACAGGTATTACTAATCTGGAAGAACAAGATCGTACTGGTTTAGTACGTCGTATTCTGATTGATTATTTCAATAAGAAAGAATTTAAGATTGGTACATTCCGCGATTATCGCTGGGGTGTTGACTTGACTTCTAAATTTATTGAAAAAGTATCTGATTCAGAAGCTATTGAAGCATTCTCTTTGTGTCTGTTAAGTACTGAATTTACCGATGATGGTAACTTTGGTAATACACTGATGGATACGCATGTGGTACGTAAACTCGTATTAGATGTATACGTATGCTATAAGTCTGTAGATTCTGAATCTAAACAATCTGATACGTATAAAACCTATGACTTGGATACTAACGTCGAATTAATCGAAGTAGTAACAGGTGGTGACATCCTCTTAAACGGTGTTTAACATAAAGCTACGCTACTCCCGCTTGATATCAAGCGGGAGTAGTATAGTTATTGTGTATTTTATTTTTTAGCCTATATCGTAGAATGCTAATTCTTCTTCACCATTTTCATTTCGTGTTGCACCGAAACGAGACAGTGAAGTATCACTTCCATTAATGTCGTATCTTAAACCACCTACTGGTGCGAATGGTAAAATAAATACTTTATGTTCTTCTGGTGTATCGTTTTGACCACGGTGTTTACCACGTGCGAATACCTGATATTTAGTACCATTGTCTTTTACAATATCTACAGCAATCTCAAGTTCTGGTTCACGATATAAACCACGACAGTCAGCATAATACGAACCATCTGATACTTGTTGTGCTAACATCTTATTACCTTGACGTTTTAAATCCAATGCATCGCCTGATAATTGGTGTGGTGTCAATAAAGCAATATTGTGTCCTGCACACATAAAGTTTTTAGTACGTCTAAACAATTCCTGTACATCAGAGTCACCACGAATATTAGGTAAACCATTTTTATTAGCCAGATTCAAATAGTCAATCAGACACATGTGGATTTCATATCCCTTAGATTCTAATTCTAGAATCTTATTCTGAATTTCAATATAAGACCATTCAGATGGATTAATACGAATCAGTTTTACATTGTATCCTGTAGACTGTAGTTTATCTCTTACGTACATTGCAGCTTCGTTTTTATCTAAGTTTCTTTTATCTTCGTCTGTTACGACGACATTATCAAAGTTACCTTTTAATAAAGTGTAGATGTTAGATAATACGATTTGCATGTCATCTTCAAAAGAAATCAATACATTCATTGGTTTCTTTTTTGGATTGGTTAATAAGTCTTTAGGATTATTAAACATACAAGCTGAAATAAACATAGACAAACACACACCTGTTTTATTATTGTGTGCTAAACCACCCACTATAGTCAGTTGACCTAAACGTAAACCACCACGTGTCATTCTATTCATTGCTTGCCATGGCATACGAATAGTACGTGAACCATCTGATTCTTTCTTAATTAATTCGTATTGTTCAGCTACTTGTTCGATGTTATTTAAATCTAGTTCGATTACTACACCTGGAATTTCTTCACCAGCGTAATTTACTAAATCAATCGCATCTGTTAATTTAGTAGCCATGTAACCATCTAAGTCATCTACTTTATCTCGATTGAATTTTAAATCGTAAGTCAGTTTCTCTAAAATATCTTGTGCTTTTTTATTTTTTAGATATTTACTTAATTCAAAACGATAAGATAATACAGAACGCTGTACTTCTTGGGGTGTCAATTCAAATGCAATATTATCCTGAATACTTTCAAAAAGTGTGGTGTCTTGTGCACAAATGATTTTTAAATGTTGTATTAAATCATTATAAGGAATAGGGTTCTCTCTAGAAACCATATCCAATACTAAATCTTTTAAGTCATTTAAAGTAGAGTCTGTCCCACTGATGTCTCTATTATTAATCTTTAAAGAACTAATAATATCATTAACCAGTTTAGAGGAATCTGATTCTTCTTCTAATTGAGATTCTCTGTATAATAAAGAAATACATTTTGCTAATAATGCTTTAATGTTCATGTCGGGATTTCTTTCTTTATTTTTTATATTGTTAATAAAATAAGTAACGGTTATAACGTATGTTAATATGAATTATTCGGTTAGTATATATTAGCTTATTGAGCTATTTTTTACATAGATAGTCAGGGCTAAAATCTAAATAGAAATCTACCAACATATAAAGGATATCACCCATGATTGAGTTACCTAAAAAGACAGAAGCTCAAAAGTTATTGGATCGTTTTATTGATTCTGAAGAAAACCCAGAGAATGCTATTAGATTAGTATTTGTACCAGAAGAATTATATAGCGACTTAAAAGATAAAGGCATTAGCCCTGTTGACTTACTTTATTATGATAAAGCTGTCGCGTCTGTCGGCTCACACGCTTTAAAAGAATTAATTGCTCTAAATGCTTTATCTAAATCCTCACCTTTAGATAAAAATAGAGTACACGAATCTGTAGAGATGTCTGAAAAACTTACCCCTTTGATGGGTGAGGCATTGGATATTCGCCTACTGTGGCTTGCAAATGCTACTGATAAAGAAGCATTGTATAGCCAATATTTTCCTCAGGAAAATGGTGAGTATACTTTTGATGAAGAAGTGTTTAATGTAACACGTATTCTATCTAAAGTAATGACAGGTATATGTAATAACATTTACCAACACACTAACGAAAACTGTATGTATGAGAGTATTGACGTGTCCCCTAGTGGACGTATTTACTTTATTTCTGTACCTACTTCAACGGTAGAAGGAAGCTACAGTGAACATACATTGAAAACTTATGTATTAGAGAAAATTCGTGATGTAATGAGAAAGTCGTCTATTTACCACTCAGAACAGACCATATCAGCTACAGCATTGTTCGGTAATTATTTACTACTATTAGATAATTAATAATTATTTTCGAAGATACTATAAGTTATTCTTGTCTTGATTTAAATTTTAAAGGTATTGAAAATGTCTCAAAAAAATATTTTCGGTAAAGAGAAAAAATCCTTTACCCCCCGTTCAAATACACAAGTTATTGCTGACATCGTAAAATCACGTGCTCACGATATTTCCCTGAGCACTGAAGCTGCTAAACTCGTAGGTAAAGCATTCTTGTCTACTGAAAGCCTGAGTACTTCTGAAGCTGAAGACCTGAGTGCTATTACTAACAGCCAAAAAGCTGTAATCGATGGTATCGTTGCTGACTACCAAGAAAGCACTGGTGCTACTCTGACTGAAGACCAAGTGGATAATTTGTCTGAATCTATCATCATCGCTCAAAACCCTGATGAATACTACAATGCTGGTGCACAAACTGAACCTGGTACTGTGGTATCTGCTATTGGTGGTGGTGTTGACGTTGGTGTTGTAGGTCAAGAGTTGGCTACTGAGTCTTTTGAAGTTCACGGTATGATGAACACTCTGGCGATGACTGTTTCTTATAACATCCGCCCTGAAAAACAATCTAAAGCTGTAGAATTGTTCTTCCCTACTATTACTTTGGATTCTACTCAAAACAACTACACTATCGACGTACACCTGTCAACTGTATTCAACTCTAAAGAATACGACTTGGGTGGTAAAGGCGACGCATACCGCAACCAAAAACACGTAATCAAAGCATTGCGTAAACACGATATCTTGAAATCTAACTTCACTGACATCGTTCCTGTATTCCGTAAAACCATCAGTGAAGATTCTTTCGTAGACAGCACTTTGTTGCCTCCTTACGTTGTTCGTACTGACTTCGATGAAGACGTACAAACTTCCTTGCTGAAAATCGGTAAAGAAATTAAACTGACTCACATCTCTCAAACTGACCGTATGGTTACTTTGGGTATGTCTGATGATACTGACCAAATTTCTGCTAACCCACGTTTGAAAACTCTGGGTCTGAAAGTGGGTAACGATGTTGTATTGTTCAAAAACTTGCAATACCATCAACAATCTACCTTCACTTACTCTCCTAATGGTGACCGTGAAGGCATCCAATTGATGTACGATGTAAACACTCACTTGGTAAATGCTGATACTATCGGTGAAATCTCTCAAGCTCTGCCTACAGAATTGAAAGCACTGAAAGACAAAAAATTGGAAGCTCTGTTGCGTTTTGATATCTCTGGTCGTGGTAACACTGACTTGGGTACTGTAACTCTGAATGCAGCTGCTGTACAAGTACGCGCTGTACGTAATGCAGAAACCAAAGAAGTATTGTCTATGGAAAACCCAGACGTTAAAGCTCTGGTTGCTGAATTGGAAAAAACCTCTATCGTTGGTTACGAAGTAGACGCTACTCGTACTAATAGCAACTTGCGCGAACATGGCCTGCTGTTGGATGACCGCGTACAACGCATCATCTACGGTGTTAAATTGCACTCTCCAATCGCTATCCGTCGTCCTATCGATGACAAAGACACCGTATCCGATTCTCAACGTATTGATAGCCTGATTCGTCTGTCTTTCATCCGTCGTACTAACGCCGGTGTATCTGCTATTTACGATATCCTGAATATGTTGAAATCACAACCTCAACAACTGGATACTGCTGAACCATTTAACTATACTTCTGTTGGTGTGGGTCAATGGTTTGCTCGTACTTACGTTAAAGATGTAGAATTGGACGTTTACAAAACTTGTCAATCTCTGACTACTTCTGACCGTTTGAATAACGTGTCTTCTGTAATGACTAACTACATCCTGGGTGAAATGACTCAAGCTTACTGTTCTTCTGAACTGGCTGCTGGTTACGAGTTGACTGACATCGGTGGTAGCTCTTTCCGTCCACACGTGATTGCTATTGCTGACGCGTTCACTAGCAAATTCATCTTCCGTGAAGGTGATGCTCGTACTCTGGGTGATGGTTTTGACTTCACTATCGAAGAATGTTCTGACGAACGTTTGGTATTGGATGAAAATGGTCAAGCTAAAGATGGTGAAATTGGTACTATCTTCTTGTCATTCGGTAAACCACGCAATGGTAGCCTGAGCGTACCTCTGTGGTTCGGTAACACTCTTGACAAACGTGAAATCCCACGTATTGTTAGCCGTGCCCGTGGTAGCAAATACCAACACGAAACTATGGTTCAACCATGGTTCAGCCACATCTGCCACTTGCCAGTATTGGTACGCATCAAAGTAACTGGTCTGAAACGTTCTATCCAAGAACGCTTGAACTTCCAAGTTACTAACGAAGTAGCACAACCTGCTAAACCTGCTGCTGGTGGTGCTGCTGTTGCTCCTTAATCACTAGTGGTTAAACAGAACTGATTAATTTAAATAATTGATTAAAGATACCTATTACTCCTCTACCCTTAATTGGGTAGAGGAGTAATAGGATTATCTACGTCTTATTGTATTTTTTCTAAAACATATAATATTAAATTGGTATCGAATATTATATTGTTTCCTTAAGGAGAAAACAACTATGTCTAACGATGAATATCAAAATGGTTCTGCTTTGTTCAATGTACGAAATAGAAGCAGTCGTAAATTTAAAGAAACTCACTTACCATCGGACTTTTTCAATAATAACACAGTTAATGCAGAACATTCTGATGTTATTAATGGTAACCCTTATTCAGTTATTATTAAAGAAGATAGTTATTTTGGGGCTAAGAGTGGTAAGTCAATCGAGCACCCAAGTACATTATTTTCAACAACTGAAATCATTAACATGTCTAATACTGATATTAATATCAGTAATCGATTTGGATATGTCTATCGATTAAAACCAGGTACTGAAAATTCTTCTTTAAGAAGATTAACTTTAGAAGATAAAAAACTGATTTTGAGTTATGGTTCTGGTCTATATATTATTGTTAATCATTTATCTAATCTAGAATCAGTAGTACCTACTATTGGGTTGATAAATTCAATTGAAAATAATTATAAGGAATCAGGTAACACAGGCGATGCTTTGTTTGGAATTACTGAAAACAGGCGTTTATTTGGTAAAGTATTAGAAAATAGAAATAACTTAGAAAATAAGATAACTGACGTAATAAAAGCCACTCAGGGTCCTTATTCTACAAACATCTATTTAGCTAATAGTGAATTAGTTACTGTATTCTATTATCCTGAAGAGATTATTCGTAGAAATAAAATTATCTACGATAAAGAATTAGATATTGTGATTTCACCTAACGTAGTAAACTATAAACAAATTATCCATCCTTCTTTCTCTATTGAAGATTCTGAATTACATCAAGCTATTCAAAAAGAGTTGGCAAAACAAGGTAAATTAGAATCTATTAAATTCATTACCAATAAAGAAAATGGTAAAATTTATCGTAAGATGGGTAATAAGATTCAAGTTATCAAAGGTGAAAAACCATCTAATGGCGAAGAATCTGGTTTATATATTTATACTTCTTATCTAAACGAAGAAGATAATATCGAAGTAACTAATATATTTATCCCTTACCACGATAAAGAAGAATTACAAGAACACGGTTACTTCACCACATCAGATGAAGCAAGAACGTATAATTCTGAGATTGAAATCCGTAAGTTAAAACAACAGGAAGTTATTTTAAATAATCAATTTAAAGAACAGGAGCGTGAACACGAACTTAAAGTTCGACAATTGAATGAGGAAATTAACCAAAAAGAAAGAGAGCTTAAAGAACTTAAACTTAAATTAGATCATATTGAAACATTAGGTAATCACGAAAATTATCGTGAAGAAAGAACATTTAAACGAGAAGAAAGGACATATCAAGCAGAAAACCGAGAAGCTGAAAGAAAATATAGACTTATTGATCGTAACTTAGACTTGGAGGAAAAAGTAATAGAAGAACGTTCTAAACGCGTGAAAGCTGAAGTAGCAGCAGCAAGCGCTGGTAGTGCCGATACATCACGTAACCTTGCTTCTACTGCTGGTATTATTACAGGCACAGCCGCTATTGTTGGAGCAGTAACTAAAGTAGTCTCTGACAGTAAAAAGACATCCACTGTAGGAACTATTGCAAAGAAAGGATTTTTAGCATTATCAACATCAAGTGCCGCAACTAAAGCAGTTGCAGGTATAGCTAGTAAATCAGCAATGGGATTTGCTGGTATTTCTTCTATAGGTGCAGCCTTACCTGTTATCGGTGCAGCCGCAGCTGTAGTAGGTATTGGTTATCTTTTATTTAAAGGGATTGAAAAATTATTTGACTTTTAAATTTATTTGAATGAATTATCTCGTAGTTGAGATATTAGGTGTTTTATTATTGTTAAAAGAATATCGCGAGTCTTTTATCATGGTAGAATATACTTTAATAATTATACAAGGAAAACAAACATGAATCCTTTATTGATAGAACGGATTAAGGAAGATACTCCACATATTGACGAGAGAATTGGATTAGGATTGTCTTATCATGACAATCCTAATATTCCTCTTTATGTGGATAGACTGTTTCGCATTAACTCGAAACGATTTCCTAAAAAGTTAAAGTATCTTGGTTGTGAGAAAGTCCCTCCAAAAGAGGGTTATCAATACATGACCAGAATCAGTAACAACAACACGCGTAAATACGATATCAATAAAAATGATATTCGACTATATGCTTTTAACTTTGACTTTGATGGTCAGCCGATTCGTAAATATATCTATCTTCCATTTATTCGTCGACATGGATTCATGTGGATGAATGGTGTAAAATACATGGTTGCACCTGTAATGGCAGATGGTATCATTACCATTAAACCTACTGAAATCTTTGTTAAACTGATTAAGATTAAGCTGTGGTTTGAACGTATTCGTAGCGTGAATATTTTTGTAGATGGTGTATCTGAATATACATCTATCTATCATTCTAAAATCCACAATAAGAAAGACACTGGACGTACTGATAATTTCATTAAAATGAAGTGTACTCTTGTACATTATCTGTGCTGTAAGTTCGGGATGACCAAAACATTAGAAATGTTTGGTTTTAAACCTGGTTCTGTTCAGATGTTAAATGAAGATGACTTTGAAACAGCTGCCGACTTATCAAACCAATATCCAACAGAAGATTGGGTAATTGTTAAAAGTAATGGTCGTAAGCCACCACACAGTTACCTTTATCCTTATTACGAACCTACAAAGATGTTCTTTGCAGTACGTCGTAAAGAATGGGAAACCATTCGTTCAGCTAAAACGGTTATTGGTACATTGATTTACGTATTAAGTCACTATACTCGTTATAATCGAATGAATCCAGATATTGTAGATAATACAGAAGCATGGCGTAGCATGATGGGTGAAGCCATCTGTTCTACATCTGACCATGCGTCTATTATTCAAGACAATATTGACAAACACATGGTTTCATTGGATGGTTATGTAGATGACATGACTATCGATGATTTCGAGCGAATTGGTTTAGGACATATTGACAGCATTTATAAGCTATTCGTTTATATTGTTGAAAACTTTATTGACTTAACCAGTGAGATTTCACAAATTTCTAAATCTAATACTCTGTATGGTAAGCAATTGCAGATTTGTCAATTCTTGTTATTCGATTTAACTAAAGCGATTAACAATGCTTACTTTAATCTTAGTACATTGCGATTAGAAGAAGACAGAAATCCTAATGTACCTGTTAAGTACGAAGCTGTTAAGAAAGCAATTGAAAGCATTCGTGCTGAAGTGGTTATGCAGATTAAGAACCATACTGAAATTATCGTAGTAGATGACCCAGCTGATTTGCCTATCTTGAAAATGGGACGTATTGTTATCCCACAAGAGAAGTCTGATAAAGCCAGAACATCTAATACGCAGTTTAATGTAGAAGACCCATCTGTAGCACTACATGAATCTCTATTGGAATGTGGTGCGGCATTTGACATGTCTAAAGCAGACCCATCAGGTCGCAGTAGATTAAACCCATATGTAACTATCACTGACGATTACACCATTGTGCCTAATCCCGAACTTGCCGATAAAATCGAAGCCGTTAAGAAATTGCTATACGGTGAAGTAGATAATAGGCATGATATTGAAGACACAGAGTAATTGTTAAAGTATATTTTAAAAAGGAAACTAACATGAATATCGATTTGTATCAAACAGCACCTCTGCAACAAATGGTTGGTGAGATGTTGACAAATGTAATTGACGAAACACTGTATGCCGGTCCTAACCAAGTATCATTCTTCCGTGGATGTGCTGCTGAAGCATTGAGTCAAAACAATAATTTGTTCTCTGAAATCTACGTAAATATCTTGCAGATTTTGGAATTAGAATATTTGTCTAACCAAATCAATCCTAATAACCAAAACCAAGTATTCAACTTAGTAAGTAATTCCTTTGTTGATGCTGTACCTTACATCTTCTTGAATTATGGTCCAATGAACCAATTAAATGCTCAAGAAGCACATGGTGTACGTAATGATGCTAGTAAGTATTGTTCTTACATTAATAATATCCAACGCCAATTGGCACGTCATTACAGCAATGGCAACGGCATGATGTATGGCAACAACAATGCAGGTAGTTTCGCTACTCGTGGTGGTATGACCATGCGTAATAACAATGTAGGTAATGCCGGTGGTTCTCGTTGGGGTAATGTTCGTGGTAACAATGGTAATAACTTTGGTGGTATGAATGCTAATCGAGTAGATAATACATTTAGTGCTTCTAACACACAAGCACATGATGTATTTGGTCGTGGTGGTAATAACACGAATACTGCACAGCAAACTGATACCAATGACTACTTTGCCATTAAACGTCGTAAATATGTTGAAAGCATTGGTGGAAATCAGCAAAACCCACAACAGCAACAACGCCAACAACAAGATAATTCAGCATACAACGAATTGGTTGATGAATCTTCTGTTATTGGTACACCTACCGTTGTTCACGGTAATGCACGTCAATACGAAGAGCGTTATGATAAACCTAACACCAATGAAACTACTAATGTAAACAATCAGGAAACTCGTCAAGTCGAAGAAGATGGTTTCCCAATTGTACCAGATTATCGTCGTAAGATGGCTATTGGTCGTAACTGGTTAGTAGGTTTGTGGATTAATACTTCTACCAAAGGATACGAAGATATTAATGAAGTAAAAGTACGTCGTAAACTAACACCTGAATACTTGTATCCGTTTGACTATACCAAACATCGTGAAAAACTGTCTGAAGATAAAGATGGTTTGTATTTTGAATACTACGACACCTATGGTCTGGTTCAACGTGAGTATGTATTTGCATTTAACGCAAGTAATAAACTGTGGCAATCCTACAACTATCTGAATAAACGTTGTATGATTGAATTAGATGAACATGGTTTGCCTTGTCAGGTATTGTACGATTTAACTGAGGAAGAAAGAATGGAACTTAAAGACCATATCATTCCTGGTAAAACACCAGGTATCTTAGGTAGTGCATTAATTCCTAATCGTGAGAATCCACCTAGTCTGGAAGAAGAGATTAAATATCTGACCATGACTGATGAGGAACGTCAATATCAGGAAGCCGAAATCCTTGCAAATGGTGGCGAAGTAAATGAATACAATGTAACTATTAACGATAACGAGATTATCGCTGATAACTTACCGTCACTGGTTACAGAAATCATTGATGATGTTTATACAGAACACAATGATTCACGTTTGGTTGAAAGTGATGTCACTATCATGAATCCTATTGCTACTAAGAAACGTCAGTTAGAAGTAGTACGGAAAATCAAAGAATGTAAAACATTTGACGATTATCGTGATAAAATCATTAAACCATTGACTAAAGCACGTGAGTTTGTCCTATTGCGTAAACTTTCTGAAATGATTGATATTCAGTTTAACAAGATTCTTCTGTGTCTAGACCTGACTGATATCAGTGTAACTGAGATTGTAGAATGTTACAATGATTTGGAAGAGCGCGATGATATCATCACTAAGTCATCAAGACAGCAATACGACACACTTGTAGAAGAAATGCTTGCATCATTCACCATTACCAATAATGATGATGAATATTTGTCAGACAGTGATACGCCGACTATTGTAAGTAATACAGCAACTGTAACTTATGTAGACCGTAGTGCTGGTGAGTTAAATATCACATTGGATGGTTCTGAAAACAATCAAAATGGTTGGGTATGCTTAGTTCGTGATACGAGTTCTGAAATCAGTAATTTGATTACTGCTTCTTTGGTACGTCGTAATCGTAAATCAAGTAAACCTACTCGTGACACTTATCTGTTAACTTCAGATGGTGTATTGATTGAGTTTATTCCAGCCAGTCGATTTGACATTAACCATGTATTCTATCGTATTTGCAAATTAACGCAATAAAAGGTAAATAGAGTAGAGAGGGAATTCCCTCTCTACTCTAGATATCCTTTATGATTTTATTTTTTAGTCAGGTGCGCCGTCTACGTCAGAGTTTGGACTACCTTCTCCTGAAGATTCTCCACCTTCATCGAAGTCAAAGTCGTCTTCACCGCCTTCGCCTCCTTCATCACCAAAGTCACCGAAACCATCGTCACCACCTTCGTCCGAGCTATCACCACTGTCGCCACTATCGTAGCTACCACCGCCGCCTTCGCTAGGTTTAAGGTCGTTACCTTCCATAAATCCAGTAGTAGATTTAACAATGTTTTTAGACTTCTCAAACATATCCATCATGTTCTTAATAGTCTTAATAGCAAAGTCGCGCATAGAAGCATTCTTCTCGTAAGTTTGGACACCATCATCACTAATTGTAATGAAGTCCATAACTTCAGTACCAAACCCAGATTCAATCAAGAAATTACGCATAATCTCTGCTTTAATCAAACCACGGTATTGGTCGATAAAGTTAGCGGCTTCTTCACCCAATACATCATTTGGTAATGATTCTGGTGAATAGATATAATCTAATGTCTTATCGATACGAGCTTCCATTTTACTGATTTGGTCGTTAATCATCTCATCATTATCATTAGCTTTCTCTGGTAGTTTAACTACTAACCCAGCAATGAATTTATCCGTGATGTATTCAATAATTGTTCTAAGTGAATCATCACTCAGAGCAGTTTTATCAATTTCATCATCTGATGCTTCATTCAATACATCAAGAATATCATTTAAGTTTGACTTAACTGTTTCTTTAAGTTCTGTTCTTAACGTAGGAGAAGCTAAGATAAGTTTCTTAACAAACTCTGTAAAGTAAGGATTTTGTTTAGTTTGAATTTGTTTAACGACCATACCTACCAAGAAGTTTTGTTGTAATACTTCTCGAGCAAAATCTACACCATAGGAATTATCGACTAATTCTGGAGGTAAGAATGTACCCATTTGTACTAATCTATTAATCAATTCAGCAGTATCATTATCAGGTACTGGGATATCGGCAGTATTTCTTGTGATATCGTGACCAATATTTGGTACTTTAGGATGGTCTGATTCAATTGCTAAACGAATATTCGATTGATTAATTCTGTCTTCAATCGTTTGTACATTAGATGCGCCTACCATTAAACCAGCAGTTAATCTGGTTTTTAAAGTAAGTGCTTGTGCAATCTGAATCGTCTTTTTAGGGTCTGGGTCTTTTTCATCAATTCTAACGGTAGCTACTGTCTCAGGAATAGAGTTAGCAATACCTGCACGTACTTGTGCTAACATGAATTGAATACGTAAAGACAATAATACTTTCATGTTATCAATTAAAGAACGTCCCATGCCTTTATTATCGAAGTCCTGAGCCATATAGGTCATAATGTCTTTAGGCATGAATAATACACGTGTTCTTTGTCCTGCCAATGCACGATAGAACATAATCCTAAATGCTTCAGTAGAATCACCAATATCTAGATTTTTACCATATTCACCTTGACGTGTTCTTTCGATAATCTCTTTAATAATAGCATTACCATGAATACGAGATAACATTTCAATTTGACGAGCTTCATCAATCATTGAATTCATGCCATCGAACATCTCGCGCCCTTGTTGAATAAGTGAAGATGCCATCTTAGAACCACTGGTACGACTATTAAATGTATTACTTAAATCACGATAATAGTTAACAGGTTTTACCTTAGATAAAGGCGCACCTTCTTCATCGTGTAATACTAAATAACCAACATGTTCAGAAGGAGTACCTGGTTTATAAATAGGAATGATTGATTCTACTGGGTATTCAATCACCAAAGGCTCATTCAAATCTTTACGATATGTTTGACGATTGTTCTTTAATACTTTAAGATTATTGTCATCTCCATAACCTGAATTGACAAAGCTATCAATATTCTTAAATAATTTGTCTAGGATTTGTCTATCAGAAGCATTGGTTCTATCGATATAGGATTCACGAGATAAACCCAGTGTACCCTTAACTCGTTTATCAGTAGCTTCTTTACGGATATGTCCTAAACGAATCATATTCAAGTCATCTGAATATTCAATAAGTGTTTCTTCACCAGAACCTTTTAAATCAACTGTCCATTTACCTTCTTTACTTAATGTAATTTCGGTATCTTTTTTATCTTTTTTAGCACCATCGATATCGAAAATCTCTTTAGGAAATTCGTATTCAATTTTATCGTTTACTTTAATTCTCGTATCGATTAAATGATTTACCGTATCATTAAATACAGTAGAATGGTTTGTTTGATAAAGTGTAGGGGAAGAGCCATCTGTATTACCAGAAGTCACTTCAACACTATTGAAATTAATAGAATAAGATTCGGTAGAGAGTGAATTATAATGTTCTTTTTTAGTTTCTGTTCTTTTACCAGCAAAACCAGCACAAGGTCGCATGTAATCGTTAAGTTGTTTATCGATTTGGGCAATAGATTGTTTACTGCTTTGATAAGAGAATGATTCTTTAGCAATCTCTGGATTAATCAGTTCATCTAGACTTGACTCTGGAATCACAGCAACACAATAGGCACCTTTGGTAAACAGAATCTTATACATGATGTCGTATAATCTACCGTCTAGATTAAAACCAGTAGCCATATAGTTTTTAATTCTATCTACCATCTGTACACCTGAGTTTTGTGTAAACAATCCAGGTGGAGGCAGATACTGTAGTTCTTGGCCTGATGTAATATAAGTAGGTGAGAGGACATAGGAAATCAAAATTTGAGCAGCACGTTGTAAGTCAGGTAACAACTGCATGATTGCTTCGTTATCATCGATATCTTGTGCCTTGTCTGATGCCATCCCTAATAAATAATCTAAACTAGGTGTGGTTTCAGTAAGTTGTCCATTGTTTTTAAATGACTCATCATTACGACTACGAATAAGTTTTGAAAACAACGAATAGCTGGCTGGATTTCTTCTAATGTCTTGTTCATCTAACTTAACAGGTTTTCCTTTTAAGTGTTCGCTCAATGCATCTAACAATGTGTTATCATTTTTACCACTCATTTTTGATTACCTCTTTAAGTATATAAGGAATTTCGATATGATTAATCAATACGATTATCACTATAAAGTATATATCGATAAGTGTCTAGCCTTAGTATCCACCATGATTATTAAATCGACAAAAGATGCTAGGGACATGAGTAATGAATTATTTTACCGCACCTTACATCGATACGATGAAAATGACCCATCTAGTTGGATATACTATAAACATATCTCTGGTGAATATCACGTAACAGACGAACCTATTTACGTTATTTCTGTAGACACTACGGAAAGAATTATTTTCAATAAAGAAAATTTAAAAATACATAAAAATACTCGTAAAGAATACTCTTACGGAACTCATAAGTACGAGGAGCTTGTTGCTCGATATCCTAATAAAGAACTATTAATTAAAGGTATCTTAAATCCTGTAGATATCGAAACAGCCATTAATGCTGAAGATGGTACTATCCTTTCTTACGATAAACGTTTTGTAGAAATTAACGAATATACGTTGATTGAAAGACTACAAGACAGAATATACGGAATGATAGAAAGATGGTATCAAAAACAATATAATATTGATAATACTTATTACAATATTACCTTCATGGGTGTTCTTTATCAAAAACTATTAGAAGCTGTTATGGAAATACGAATGGAGAATTGCTTAACCAATGAAGCACATTCTTATCACTATCGTCGTTTCTTAGCTTCACATGGTTTTCTAGATTTCTATCTTGAACATTTAACCATTAAACAAGCTATTATCCTTTATAAGAATATCCGCTGGGTAGAACGTTATATTGGTCAAAGACATACTCAACGTTGGTTGATTAAACATATCATGACCTTGCGTAGTTTACCTATTGCAGAGTATAATGTTATCCAAGTATATAACGATATTGTTAAGGATGTTGAATCCATTGCTAAGTTTGAGAAAGTATCTTTAAATGGTTTAGAGAATATTGATAATACTACTGATACATTATCATTAAAACAAATGATGGATAAAGAAGACCCATTGGCTCCATTTAACTTACGTGAACGTGAGTTTGAAGAAAAGGATGCTAAGAATCTTTTAGGTTCTTCTCTGTCTTCTGAACTAAAAACTAAGATACTAGAATCTAAAGCCATTGACTTTACCGATTCAGAAACCCATATTTTACCTAATATGTTATTAGACTTCTGGATTGAAATGGCGCACAAGAAAACCTATAAAGCTTATATTACGATTACTCATCCTTTAAATGGTGAGACGATTCCATTAAATAGTAAGAATGCTTTATTGCTTTATACTTACGCTGTTTATAAGTTAAATGGTATTACCGACCCATGTATTCCTGATTATACTATTGGTTTAGTACCTAATAAAAAACGACCTACATTAAAACAGTTAAAATCTGTTATTCCAGATACGACTTTAGTATCTAATAAATGGTTAAATGAATTAATTGAGACTTTCTCTCCTATTCATCCTATTATTAATACGATTGATTTCTACGAGCAAGTCTACGAACAATTTACTCAACTTAATTATTTGTTAGATAAAGCCAAGACAGATGAACACTTGGATGCAACGACTTATAAGATTGCTACAGTGTATCAAATGTACCATACTGAGAATGTGTCATTTAGAACCAATGATTTAAAAACATTCCCACAGTTTATTTCACAATTGTCTTTTGATGAAAAAGGAATGTTAAAACAAGACTGGTTAAAAATTGCTACAGATATTTGGAAGAAGATTACTGGTTTAGATAATGTCAATATTAAATCGTTAAATAATACTCATCGCGCTATGGTTGGTTTGATGACTAAGTTATCTAGTTATTCTGTACATTATATTCGTGAGATTAACGAAACGCCATTGATTGCTACTAATTTTAGAAGTGTTAGAATTGATGGTGGTAATAACAAGAAAACCAAACATGTGACTGATTCAGCCTTCAGTAATTATGCTACTGAAATTATTGATGATGATACTGTAGGTAAGCAAGATATCTACGAAATCAGTGATGACAATGGTATTCATTCTGATGATGGCGGTATCCGTATCTTTGTAGAATTCAATATTGACCCATCTGTTAAGACATTAGATGACCACCTAACTCGTGCTAATCGTATTAACACAGATAGCCTTGTTCGTGTGGGTTTGTATAACTGGGCTGTAGGTGATGCTATTGAAGGTTTAGAAAACCCATTGTCTTTACCTGCTCTACCTGGTATGCAATCTTGGATTAATATGCCAAATGAAATGAAAAGAAAAATCATTGACCAGTTTGGTGGTAATTTGGATTGGTCTGAATACGATAAAGATACTAAGAAAGCCAAAGAAGCGCTGGATTGGAATATTCGTAATAAAGATTTACGTGGTTTGGATTATAACAAATAAAACATCTGACTGGGACGATTACTGAAATGTAGTCGTCTCAGTTATGATGTTCCTACAAATTTTGCAATTAAAATATAAAAGGATAAAATATGGCAACAACTACTATTGTACCTAATAAGCGTACAGTGTTTGAATCGGTTCGTACCATTATTGGTAATGAAAACCAAATTCGTCGTGAGTTAGGTTTACCTTATAGCATTACTCCTAATTCTACATTGAATGAATATCTTAAAATTAACCAAAATGTAAGTCCTCCTTCTACTACTATTCCTACTATTGGTTATTACTGTATTGGTTACGGTGGTATCAGTATGCAAAACTGTACCAATAACCAAGATGTATTGCCTTTCCCTAAAGTATTCCAACATCGTGCAGATGATACTGGTCTATTTAAAATGGTTCCATTTGTCATGCGTGAAATTAATAACGACTTGACTCCTCAAGAACGTGCTAAGTACGCACTACGTCGTGAAGAAAACTTCAAAGGTGTAAAATACTATGCTTATTATTTAAAACGCCTAGATTTGTCTCGTACTCAAATTTCTACGCAAATTATTACCAAACAAGCTGATGGTTCATTTACCAATACTGAGTTCACGCCACGTGACAGTAATTTGAAACCACAACCACAAGAACTAACGGTAGGTGAGGAAAACGTATTGAAAGCGACTTATGCGCGTTCGGTTGCTCAAGTACCCGTTAACTTTGGTAAACAAGACGTAGAAGAAATCTATAATGTATTTAATATTCTACATGGTGACCCAATGACTGCTGTGATTTCTGAAATTGGTTTGGTCTCTGGTGTGGATAAGACTGTAGAGGTTGTAACCTCATCTGGTCGTTCTCAGTTTACAGAAGTAATCGCTGCACAAATCGCCCACATTAACCGTACCATTCAATATCTTGGTGCAAACACTGGTGGTTTTGAATCTATCTTCAACTTAGGTATTAACGAGCCTATTTGGAATATCTCTCAAAACCAATAAATCATTTAAGGTTTTATCATGACTTTTGACACCTCTGACTGGGTGTGTAATCTAATGGCTATTGACCCAGGCTCCAGTAGTCTGGGTGTAGCTATCTACGAATTGAATTTGAAAACTTACGATATTATTCAGACAACTGCATTTACTGTACACGCTACTGAATTGTCTCAGTATTCAAAACACGCAAGTAATCAATATGGTGATAGACTCGCTCGTTTTAACGCAATGGAAAATGAGTTAATGGAATTATTTGAATCCATTCGTCCATCTATTGTTATTTGCGAATCTCCATTCTTCAGTAGATTCACACCTTCTGCATTCTCTGTATTAACAGAGCTGGTTTCCATTATTCAGAAGACATTGTTTGATTTTAATAATCAAATACCATTCTTTAAAGTAGACCCACCGACTGCTAAAAAAGCCATAGGTGCTAAAGGTAATGCTAAAAAAGACGATATGACTATTGCTTTAGAAAAAGTAGCTAATAAGTTGAAATTGGTGAATCCTGTCACCGAGTTAGACGAACATGCTATTGACGCTTGTGCGATTGGTTATCACGGTTATAAGAAATATGTCTTAGATGGTGGATTAAATGGGAAATAAATTATATCTAGATATCCTAAGATATATTCGTGTAGGATATAAAAGAAACAAAGATAACTTGGTTTATTTCTTTACTTTACTTATTATCTTTTTACTTTGTGCTGTTATTGCAGGAAAGACTTTAAAGATTGCTCGTTATAGTAATCAATTAGAAAGATATAAAAATGAAAGTGAAGTAAGTAACGAATCGAGAATGAAATTATATGAAATTATTAACTCAGGCAAAATGCCGAGTTATTTAGACGATTATACGGGAGAAGATAATGGCCGTTAGAAATTCAGAAATGATTACTAAGGGTCTAAAGAACATCCGTAATGATTTTGTATTAAATAACAGAAAAGAAGACGATGCAGGTTTAACTCGTCTGATTGACGAGTATAACAATATTGCTAAAAAGAACTCAAATTATTCTGATATTACTGGTGAAATGACTGGTAAGGAAATTAAAGAAGCCATTAATAAATTGACATTTGAAGAACAAATGATTGTGATTTATGGTTATCTTTGTGGTTCTGGTAAAGTCAATGAAATACTTGACTACGACCAAGAAGTTAAAAAGTTTAGAATTAACTTTCTGTGGTGGGCAGGTTATGCTTTTCTTTTCTTGTTTATTGCTGTCATTGGTGGTGTAATTACTGCTGGTATTATTAGAAACGATATTAATACAAATGAATTACTCAGAATCTTTATGTCTTTAGTAAACAAAATTACAGATATCTGGTTTGCAGGTAAACCAGTCATTGAATAAAAAGGATTAAACTCATGAGTTTATTTGATTTAAATTTCGCTAGTATTTCTCGAGAAGCAGCTCTTCAGATGGCTGATCAAGAGACTGAGCAAAAACTAAATGAAGAGATTGAGAATGTCGGTAAAGCAGTACGTGAAAAAGAACATACTGTATACGCACGTATTCTAGATTTCTCTCAACTTAAGAAAGCGGATAAAGCAGAAATCCAAGAACAACACATCATTCCTGTTGAACGTACTGATAAGAATAGAGGCAGTGGTAAAATCCGTATTCGTAAAGTAACTTCACGTAGTGGTGATGTACGTTACGAACTGACTACTAAATCTGATGTTAAAGAAGGTAAGATTGAAGTTACTGTTCCTACTACTGAAGAAAACTTTATTCAATTTAAAGTCATGGCTTCTGTCTCTATGTTCAAACACCGCTATACCTTTACAGATGAAGATAGTGGTTTAAAATGGGAAGTAGACGCTGTTCCTGATGGCAATGGTGGTTACTACCCATGGGTTCGTGCTGAAATTGAAGTGAAAGACTTGAATGATAAAGTACCTGAATTCCCTATTAAGACTGAAGAAGTCATTTATCCTCCTGAACTATCTGAAACTTCTGAAGAAGAATACGAAGAAAAAACTGATAAATTAAATAGTCGTTTCTTTGTTAAAGGTAATGTTTACCTGGATGACAATAATACTCAAAACCAAACTGAGTTAAAAGGTGATGCAGATAAAGTAGTAGAAACTAAACCTGAATCTGATACAGAAGATACACCAGATGCAGATGAAGCAGATAAAGAGAAAGACGCTAAGGCATCTTTATCTGTAGATAACATCACTGATGATAAAGACAAAGCCGAGAAAGTAGAAACACGTGGTGAACAAATTAAAGAAGCCCGTGAAGAAGTCGAAGGTACTGATGAAGACTCTGGTGACGATGAAGAAGCTACTACTGATACTGAAGAAACTGATTCTGGTGAAGAGGATGGTAGCGAAGGTGAGTCTGAAGGTGATGAAGAATCTAATAAAGATGAAGACTCTGGTGAAGAAGATAAAGGTGATAAAGAAGACGGTAAAGAACCTGGTTGGGACGAGCCTGCTAAAGACGATAAAGAAGTCTCTAAAGAATCGTTTGACAACTATGGTAAAAACTACGAAACCAATGGTCAGGTAGACATTAATGGTATTGTAGAAGTTTCCACTGAAGAACAGCCGACAGGCATTCAAGATGAAACATTTAATTTCATTACCAGTGAAATTTCTCAAGAAATGAGAAAGTAAATTAAGTACCTATACTACACAGGAAACCCCTGTGTAGTATAGTATTTTTTATCTATATATTATTAATGTGATATATCTTTATAAAGGAAACTTTATGTTTGAAAATTTATTTAGTCCCAGTAGTCTAGCAGTTATATCTTATTGTCTATTGGCAATTATGGTTACATTATCCATGTTTAAGATACTCTTAATGGTATCTAATGGATTTACAGTTGTTAATAAACAAGTGAACATTAACTTGATTCCATCGTTATCTGTACTCATTGTTGTAGGTTTAATCATTACTCTATTTGTTATAGGGTTTTTCTATTTAGGGTATAGTATAACCAAAGACCAGTTAATTGTTATTGCTGTAATATTTCTTGCTTTACGTAAAATGACAGGAATTAATGATGACAATAGAGAAGAGTCTTATCACGATAATCTTTATGTTTACTTCTTCGTACCAATAAAGTTATTAGTGATTGCTATTATTCATTTTCTCACTTTAGGCTTATTTAGAGCGACTATGGTAGAGTATAAGGTTACACATGATTATATTGGTGAAATTAGACTGAAAGATGGTAGTCCTATCAATAAGATTTATAACGAATGTTTAAATACTATTGGTGATGTCATGTATACGTTTTGTTTAATTCGTATCATTGACCCTAAGTTTAAGGAAGACCCATTTGGTGCGTTGATGTTTTATCCAGGTGTATTATACCTTTATGTACTCTTACCGATTAAGATTATCGTTGTTGCTATTCTTAATATTTGTACTTTCGGTATGTCTAATGCTGTTAAATGCGAATGTGAGATTATTACTAACTGGGTAACTTATACTCATTTGAATAATTCTGTTAGTAATTTCTTAATTGAGTTATGTAATGGGTTTACTTATATCATGTTACCATTGGCTAATAGCACTTCAGTGATTATTGGTCAAAGAGATGAGATATTGTCTTTATATAACGAAGTTAAGACTTTACCTGAAAATACAATCGGTAAACCTAAAAACTTAATAGAATATGCTTCTTTATTGGAAGCGTATCAAAACAAATTTAAATAACCACGGAGGTTCTCAATATGGAATTTATTACTAATCTATTCTCAAACGACAAAGTATTGTCAGGCTTATTTGCAAATCTTGATTTGATTAAACTATCGTATACATTTGGTGGATTGCTGTTTATCCTTTCAGTAGCCAAAGTGTTCTATGTTAACTTTGGTTTATTAGAAGACGATAGCCCAAAGTATAAGATTGTTCTGTTTAATATTTACTTGTTCGTTATGGGATTTTGGTATAGTGAATGTGCTAAATTATTACCAGAGCAAAGTCAACCTAATGATACTGAGAAGTTATTTGCATTAGCTGTACTGGGTATCATTATTGGCATTGTGTCATGGCGAAAAATATGCGGTATAAATGGTTATCGCCAACCATTTTACGTTAATGTTTGGGCACCTATTAAACTGACTGTTTTGTTTATCACTAGTGTCTTTACATTTGGTTTGTTTAGTTTCATCATGTTTGAATATAGAAATACTATCCAAGGCATGAAAAAAGCAAATCACTTTTACCGACTCAACTCTGTGCTGACTTTCTATTGCAATATGCTTTCTAGAACCATGGTAATTATCTACGCACCTTTATTAGAGCAAACTGAAGAAAAAGGGCGTATGATAATGAATGCTCGTTTTATTGATATTACTATCGATAGAAGCGACAGCCTTGGTAGACCTGAATCTTTAAGTGAAATCTCTAAAGCAATGGATGAAAGATTGATAGAACTTAGAAAAACAGGTAAAAAGATGGATAAGAAGTTAAATGAACTTCTTACCATAGCTACTAAGAAAGAAGACTCTGAAGAGTAAATGCGTTTATTAAGCTATCTAGATACACTACCCATTATAGGTAGTGTATCTAGTAGTTTTATGTGTTATTTATTTTTTTATTTAATTTAGAACCTATATTATTAAAATGATGAAAGGTGAAACCTTTGTTGAAGAATATTTAACATTGTTATTTTATCTATATGAAAATAACTTTTTATACAAGGAACAACAACATGAAAAGTATCATGATTGTGGAGTCTCCCAATAAGGTAAAACTAATTGGTAAATTTGTACGTCCACTCAATATTCAAGTAATGGCTTCTATTGGTCATGTACGTGGTTTAGATATTTCCCTTAAAAATAAAGGTGCTATTGAAGTTAACAATGGTTTTAAACAACACTTTTGTTTAAACAAAAACAATGCTAAAAATACCAAAGAGTTATTAAACAAATGTAAAAGCGCAGATGTTGTTTATTTAGCAACTGACCCTGATACAGAAGGTGAAGGTATTAGTTGGCATTTAAAAGAATTAATTCGAGGTGTGAATAAGAATTGTGAATTTAAACGCGTAACTTTTAACGAGATTACAGAAAAACACGTACTGGAATCCATTAAGAATCCACGTACTATCGACCAAAATAAAGTAGATTCTCACTTTGGTCGTTCTGTGTCTGATTACCTATATGGTTTTTATGTTTCTCCTCTTTTGTGGAAAGTATTAACTCCTGGTTTATCGGCAGGTCGAGTACAATCTCCAGCTCTTCGTTTAATTGTAGAAAGAGAGCAAGAGATTCGTAAGTTTGTTCCTACTACTTACTGGACAATGACAGTATTTGGTAATAAGGATAATATTACTTTCCCTGCTAAGTTAGTACGTGTAGGTGATGTAGCCTTAGGTAAATTGTCTTTTGAAGAATCTTTATTTCCTAAAGATGTTGTAGATGGTTATAAGGACACCATTAATCAATACATTGGTAAAGGTGAAAAGCTATTGGTTTCTGATGTAAAACGTGGTAAGAAATCAGTTAAACCTAAAGCACCTTATCGTACTTCTACTTTACAACAAGATGCGGTACGTAAATTAGGATGGACGACTACTCGTGTCATGCAAACAGCACAGAAGTTGTTTGAAGGTGATGGTAAGTCTGACCATGGTTATATTACCTATATGCGTACTGACTCTACCGCATTAAGTCAAGAAGCATTGGATAATATCTTTGCATTTGGTCGGGAGAACTATAAGCAATACATGTCTGAACATGTGATTGAATATGGGAAGCTCGCTAAAGGGGCACAGGAGGCTCACGAAGCCATTCGACCAACTGACATATACCTTACCCCTACCGACGTTAAGAATCGCCTAGGAAACGACGAATACAAGCTCTACAAGCTAATCTGGGAACGTACTCTAGCATCTCAGATGAAACCTGCTCTATTTGATACATTATCAGTCTCTTTTACCTTAAAAGAATTTGGTTTTAGAAGTTCAGGTTCTGTATTAAAGTTTGCTGGTTACTTAGCTGTTTATCAAGAAGGTGAAGATTTAGATTCTGATAAAGAAGAGAATACTAAATTACCTGAATTGGAATACCATGATAAAGTAGAGGTAGTCGACTTCAAATGCGAAGAACACCAAACCAAACCACCTGCCAGATACAATGAGGCTTCTTTAGTGAAAACACTTGAAGACTATGGTATTGGTCGACCTTCGACTTATGCTAATATTATTCGTGTATTAAAAGACAGAGCATATGTTAGCATGGATGGACAACGATTCGTGTTAAATGACATTGGTGAACAAGTCATTAACTTCTTGCTACAATACTTTTCTAAATACATCGATTATAACTATACTTCTGATTTGAATGTACAGTTAGATAAGATTGCTTCAGGTGAACTAAACTGGAAACAGGTTATGTACGATTTTTGGAATCCTTTCTATCAAGTCGTAGAAAGAACAGAAAAAGAAGCTAAATCTGTATTTGGTAAGATTGAAGAAATGGCTGAACTCTGTCCTAAGTGTGGTCAACACAATCTTAACTTAATGCAAGGTAAATACGGTAAGTATAAATCTTGTCCAGATAAGAAATGTGGTTTTAAAGAGAGTTTAGAAAACAATCGTCCTAAGAAAGAAGAAGTTGTATTTGAAGGTAAGAAATGTCCTGAGTGCAATGGTCGTCTTTTAATTAAAGAAGGTTTTAAAGGACGTAAGTTCGTAGGATGTGAAAACTATTCTCGTAAAGAAAATCCTTGTAAGTATAGTTGTAATATTGATGGTACTGAAAAGGCTAAAGCAGTAAATACTGGAACGACTTGTCCTAGTTGTAAGAAAGGACAATTAGTGATTCGTTCTGGTAAACGAGGTAATTTCTTCTCTTGTAATCGTTTCCCTAAGTGTCGAACTATTGTGTCTGCCAATGATTATGCAGATATCTCTGGTTTACAATTAGCTGAAGTAGACGATTTACTAAACGGTAAATAGTAGATTAGGTAGAGTATGTTACTCTACCTAATTTATTCCGTTATTTAATTAATTATGTAATACATTTATTTTTTTAACACAAAGGAACGATTATGTTATTCCCAATCTCTGCAGATAAACATAAGTATACACAAATCAATGGTTTGAATGTTGATGAGCCTAATGAAAAGATTAAAGGTTTACTGAACTTTATTACTGTACCTGACCGTAATCAAATTGACTTTAATGCGTTTAATATTGTTCAAGAAGCTGTACGTTGTATTAAGACACGTGCTGAAGAAAGTAAAAAACGCTCTGAAGAAATGGATGAATGGAAAGAGAAGTTCTTGCTTTTGAGTGAAGAGAAACAGCAAGAATATGAAAAGAATGGTTACTTGGCAGACTTCCCAGTACCACCTAAACCTATTGAACTTTACGATGGTGTATTAATTGGTGAAGATGTTCCTAACTGGTTGTCAGGTAGTATTGTGGAATATTGTTTTATTGAACAAATTCCTGTTTACTTTAACTTCCATAAACCAATCTACGGTGAAGTAGGTAAGAAAGATACCAATATACCAGGTGTGAGTGAAATCATCACTGGTCCTACTGGTCATTCAGAACACCATTTGTTTGTGTTTTAATATAGCTAATACTACTCTACCTTTTGGGTAGAGTAGTATTAGTATTAATCAATATATTTTTAATATGTTTTATCTGGTAATTCAGCAGTAATCTTTTGTAAATAAGTATTACCGGTTTGAGTCACTTTACAGTTATTCTCTTTAACCAATAAGATACGTTTAAATACATCGGCATTTACTGTAGAGGAGAATACATTAGAACTTAGTGTCCAATTAATTTGGTCTTTATAATCCTCTTTTGATGTAATATCAAACAGTGGTTTATTAAAGTTATCTACTAAGTCAATAGTATTATTATCTATAGTCAGTTTCTTATCTGTAGAGATAATAATCAGGGCTTTAATGTAAACATTAAGTTCAGTAACACTGATTGTGTTATTTCTAAAGATAATTGAGTTTTCACGTAATTTAGAAGTATTCTCTTCTTGGAATGTTACTGGAGCTGAACGGACACGTTTAGATACAAAACGGTTGTTCTCTACTACTACATTACCTAAACCATTGACTACTTGAGATGGAGCAATACAGAACATAATATCTGAAACATCTACTGCTTCAATATCATTGTCTTTAATGTTCCAAGTAGGAATAACATTTGGGTCTTGGTCATTATTACGAATCTCAATCACGCGGTGGATACCTTGTTGTTTATCTGTCTCCCACTCTACGCCACGTATTACGTTACCTGTAACATTATAGATAGGACGAGTAGGTTGACCTTTCCATGGTTGCCAATCTTGTGGTTTGGTTTCAATACGGATAGCACGTTGTTGATAATAGTCCATACTGGTACGTACAGGGATTTCATCATCTGCTACTAAACGGAAGGTTTTATCAAATGTAATATAGTTATTAATCACATCTACACCATTAGATGGATAGCCACGTGATTCAATAGCAATACCATGGAAACGATTGTTAATGACACGGTTATTAACGAACTTACCAGACCAAGCATCATGTACATCTAAGCCTTTACGGAAGTTACCTTCAGCATGGTTATTCTCTACTAAAAAGTTAATATTAACAGAACCAGAACCCATTGCAATACCATAACCCGTACCACCGTCAGCAGCGTGACCATTATGATTCAGATAGTTATCTCGTACTACTAAGTCTTCTTGCCATGCAGAAAGAATACCTGCTACGCGATTGTGATGTAGATTACAACCTACGATTTTATTGCCTTTAGGTAAACCAATTAGTTTAGGATCCATACCTTGTGAATGGTGTTTTTTCGCACCTTCCATTACTTTTTTGTCTACAGTATTTAAGAATACACCTGCTCGGTTACAGCCTGTTACTTCTACTTGAGAGATTAAGCAATCATCTGTGTGTTCCATGTAAATACCATTAATGGTACCAAAGTAGGATTCACCTTTACGATAGAATTCACCTTCGTAAGTTAATGATAGATTTGATATCAAACGTTTAGAAACATGTTCTAAAAGAATACCTGCTTGCGAACGAGCATCTGTTGAGTTTGTTCTAGGGTCCCAGTCAATAGTCTGAGGCCAGTTAAATTTAATTTTGGTTTTACCCATCCCTGCGCCTAAAATACCTTTACAACCTTTATTTTTAGTCGGGCTAATGGTAATCTGTTTTTCTAAAGTATATTCACCTTCGTCAATATACACGAAATCCTCTAGTTTATCAGCGTATTCAATCGCTAACTCTAGAGCTTCTGTAAATGTCCGATTATGTTGATCTGAACATGAGGGACACATAAAGTAATTTTTTACATCAATCATTTTGATTCCTTTTTGTTGTGTGTAACGTGTTTGGTTCATAGTTTTTACTTATTGTATCCCATGTTTTACACGTAGTAATTATTATTTATTCGTATGAGAATAACCTATAAACCTTTTGAATAAGGAAATAAGATATGGCAATTGAAATTCATTTACCAAGAAAATACTCTAGTGAAACTCTAGAGTTTTTAAAAGCTGCTGAAGGTCCTAATTTAATAATGACACCTGGAGCTGTAGAAACGACTATTGAAAGAAATACAGATAAAGCTGGCCAACCTGTTACTAAACAATCTGTGTTGGATATTTTCAATAAACAAGTTATTGAAAGGATTAACTCTATTCCTAAATTTAGTCGTGATTATTTCTTCGTAGAAACTGGAGAATTAGACATGAGTCACGCTGAACTCACTCATTCTGAATTTGTAGGTAAATTAGGTAACGCCTATTTAAGTAATGAGTATGGTTTTATGGCTATCTGCGATTATTTAAAATTATCTGATTTTGTAGATAGAGAGGGTGATATTACAATTGATGATTTAGCGAACACATTTACAAACACTATTAATAAACTAAGCACTTTATGTAGATTTGATATATCTATTTCGATGGGTACACCTACTGGTGGTACATATTTAGGTAACTATAGAGGTTTTGCTATTGGTAAAGAACAAACTACCAACTTGGTTAATTTTAATGAGGTAAGAAATCAATTAGTTAATTCAAGAGATTTCAACAGTGTTTGTAAAAAATGGTATAAGAAAATTTTAGAAAATGCAGGTAGACCAGATAGAAATATTATTTATAAATATCAATTACAGATCCCGTGGAAAAGCGATTTTAAATTCTTCTTAAAAGAAAGAAACTTTGGTAGACCAGGACCTGAAAATGAAAGATATCCTGGTGAAAATAGAATTCAATTTACTTCATTATTTGCCCACTCTATATCCTCAGCCTATTTTAGAATACCAAAAGTAACAAGACCTATAAGATCTATAATTTTTAAAGTAAATAGACATGGTGGTAACCATAGACAACCTTTAAGTATCTTAAGACCAATGCTGATAAATGAAAGAAACGGAACTATTGTTAGTGATTATAATCTTCAGCGTAGTATTTATTTTGGTAGTGACGATGGTAATCTAAGAATTGATTTTGATAAATGTTTACTTAGGGGCGATAGTTATTCTACCGATTTAATTCTTACATTTGAAATTACAACTACTGGTGATAGATACGATGCCAGTTGGGTTTACATGGAGGTAGAATCTATTATCTACGGCGATGGTATTTATACTACTGAATTAAATTCTGATGTCTTATACCCTAAAAAACCAGTAACCTTAGATAACCCACCATTACCAACTATTGGTAATGAGATTATAAAAGTACCGGATACAGATGATTATAGTGATACATTTAAGTACACTGTTAAAAACGTTACTAGGAAGATGTCGGATATTTATTTTACATTAGAAGGTAGTGGATTAGGTGGAAATGACATCAAGGTTAGCTCAGAAGTATATCGAAATGGTAATAGAATAGGTAATGGTATAATTGTCTACAGAACTAAACCATGGGAGTACCATTCACATGGATGGAATTATGACCCAATCATAAGAGTTAGTGTATCGCACTTGGATATTAAAAATGGTGATGAAATATTGATTAAATTTGATGGTAGATATTACCATAGTAGATTAAAGGGTGTCTTTGAACGGTCAGTCTTTAAAGTTGTACGTATACTTTATTTACCATTTAAAGAAAAACTAGGAGGGTTTTCATATGGTCAATTGACAGATGAATCATTTAGGATTATGAATTCCAGTTATTATGGTGATAATATACGAGATTTATTAAATGATAAATTACGTGTAAAATATCTAGATATTGACTAATCTTATTAAATAAAATAATTATACTACACTAGGGTATACCCTAGTGTAGTATAATTTACTTTATGTCTAACCAGCCCAACGTGCAGGAGATACTTGGATACGTCGAATAGTATTACCATCATGATAAACAGCATATACTTTATCCCCTAATACTTCAATTTCAGCAGGACGTGTACCACTAGGTGCACCTGCTTTATTGGTATTAAGTTCTTCTTCCTGTGTAGGTTCAATGTTTGTTTTAACATTGAAGAAGATGCCTGACTTAATCTTCAAACCAGTATAGTAAGTCTTACCTGGTACAAATGTAGGCATACCTACAATATCTCTATCCAGTCGATTAAACTTAATCGCAGAGTTAGTAGAATTACCAAACTCAATCACATTGTTTTCACCAGTATAGAATCTCTTAGTCATCCAACAGTTATCAAATGAGAATGTCTGAGCAGCTACAGATGGTGAGAACAAGTTAATGGTCATCTTACCACCTTTGTTATCATAAGCAGCTCTCTCACCAGTACTGAATGCACAACCTTGGAAGTTAATGGTAAATGTATTCCACCAGTTAAAAATATTAGTAGAAGAATAAATAAATTCGTCTGCTTTTACCTTAGCATCGGCTACAGGGTCTGTATTATAAACAATAGTTAAACCAGTAAAAGACAAATTGGTGTTATTGGAAATAGACAAACAATAACGAGTAAAGGTAGGATATGTTTTACCACCTCTTGTTATGTTATTACCTACATAAGCACCTCTAAATTCAATCTTACACCCAAGATTAATAATCTCTTGCTGACGCTCTTCTGAAGTATTTGCATAATCATTAAATCTAGTACGAATAGCACGAGCTTTAGCGTAGATTTCATCGGTATTAGGACCATAAGGGATGAATTCAATATTACCACCTCTAAAGTGTACTTCATTACCGTCTTTATGGTTTACTGGATTAGATTCGTATGTAGCAGTCGTACCTGTTACAGAAACCAATCGTTTACCAATAACGTGAGTCTTACCTTCTTTTAAAAGAATAGTACGACGTACATCTGATGGGCCTTGAGCTAGAGCATAGCCAATAGTAGCCAGTGGCTTCTCTTTAGTACCTCGTTTATTCTCAAACGTAATAGGTTCATCTAAACCAGCGTCTGGGTCTACATAAACGTTAGCAAAGATATCATCTGGTACGTTACCATAGTACAAGCCATCACCATTCCAACGCAATTGGTTATTAGCCGCTGTAGAAATAGGAATAATGTCTTTCGCTAACTTAGGTGTATTACCAAATACACGTCTCATTTCTGTATTGATTTCAGATTCTGCTAAATTATTTTTAGTACCATTCTCACGAGTAATCTGTTTACCTGGTTGAGTATACTTACCAAATAACATTTTACTTACAATGTTTTCCATAATGGCTTTATTAGACCAAGCAAAATCTTTTACAGCAGTATCTTTACTATCTACATTCTGCTTGTTATAGTAATTGTCAGCTAAGTTTTTCTTATCTGCATTGACTACACCTTCTAATTGTGTAATAGAATCACGAATAGGAGGCAATAATGCGTCTACTTGTTGTTTAGTATATATAGTCCCTTTTAGGGTATTGATACTGGTATTTAACGCATCTACACGCTCATCAATCTCTGATTTAGAATATACACCTAATTGCTTAATATTGTCTAATGTTAAACCATGGACATTACCACGAGCATTAATGTGGTTATCTAGAGATGTTTGCAAGCCTCTTACTTTGTTAAGAATGTCATTGTTAATTTGACGTTTCAGTTCTTCTAACTTATTAGTAATACCATTATTGTTATCACCAATTAAGTTAGCTACATCAACATCGACTTTATTTTTTAGTTTCTCTAACTTAGCATCAAATCCACCAATGGCTTCCCAAATCACATTATGGGATTCCTCATCACCAATTAAGGTGGCTTTAATCAAACGTTCAATAACGTAGATTAAGCCTTCGTAACCATAAGTTTGCCAAATAGGATGGAAGTGTTCTGCTGGTGGGAATGCATCTGGTTTATTAGCAATATTCAACCAAGACACTGGTCGGTTGTCTAAATTAAGACTGTTTAATTTATTTTGTAATGCAGGGATATCGATAGAAGTAAACTGACCACCTACTGCTTGGTATGTTACAGAAATATTCTTACTTACTGTTTTATCTACTAAGACAATGGTAGAGGCTGCACCTAAACCTGTTAACCCTGCAATGGTTTCTGAAGTATCTTCGAAGAAGTAAGAAGCACGTGGAACGTCTTGGTTAGTTTTCTTATCTTTAATCACGACACTTTTAATATAAAAATGAGCGTGTCTAGGAGAGATAATTCTAACTTCTCTATCGTTCAGTACATGACCTTCCTCAGATACTAAGTTATTCGGATTTCGTCCTGATTTATCGAACTCATACCGAATTTTCATTTCTGGTGAAATAGGCATTTCTAAATTCCTTATTTTAATATAAACACTCAAAGATATTCGATAAAATTACTACGGTGATTTATTTCACCGTAGTAATTTATCTTATTAACTCCAGCGAGCAGGAGGTACAAATTCAGTTTTAATTTTATTAGAATTACTGTCTAATAGGAAACTCTTTATCGTATTGATAATTGTGTTTTCCATATCACCTGAATTAAATACCATTTGATTAGCAGCAGAGAAAGATTTAACATTACCATTGTTATCAATTAATACTCGTGCACCTGTACCAGTATAAATTGTCATGCTACCATCTGGTTCAATAATTACTCTATCTTTACTAGCAACCTTAGTTAGGATACTGCCGTCTTCTTTAAATTTAAAACCACTATTACGAGCAGCAGAACCTAAGATGTCTAAGTCAGCAGAATTATTTGGAGTCAAAGTGATTTTCTTTTTAAATACGCCGCCTTCATTATAGACTTTAGTAACAGCCTGATTAATGGCTTGTGTAGCAGCAGTATCTAAATAAGATTTATACACCACAGTTTCATCTTTACTAACTTCTGGGAATCGAACTAAGTAGCTATTGCTTCCTTCAATATACTTCAGATTCAAACGAGGATATACTTTGGTTGCACCAGTAACATTAGAACTAGGAAGTGTTTCAAAAATCCATTTACCATTACCTGATGGCATTTGAATCTTCGTCCACTCGTTTTGTTTACCTACTTGTAATTGACCATTAATCGCCTGATTACCTTCTTTACCTACTTTAGTATCTAGATTAGTATCAGTAAAACGTTTTAAATCACCTACTGCTTTTTCAGAAGCTACTTTAGTAGTATCTGTACCTGTAGTAGAATGAGAAATACGACTCTCTGATACACTGGTTAACATCCAGTTACTCCAGCTACCATCGTATTCAGTAGTACGGGTATAAGTATTACCAGTGCTAAATGCTGTATAAAATTGTAAACCTTGGTAAGCACCTGGCATTACCCAAAGTGTACCTGCTCTTTGTTCTGGGTAGTTTCTCGCAGTCGTAGCATTAACGTTAGCGTCTTGAGAATAGAAACCATAGTGTTCATCACCTTTAAGTGTATTCAAGTCTTCATTAGTCAATACTTTAACAAATCTGAATAGGTAACCTAAGTTTTTACTGTCTACAGTGGTCATGACTTGTTTCTTATTAGACCAACCCATCTTCAAGATATTTGCATTAGCTGTAGGTGCTAATTGGTCTACGCCAGTACCCATGTTTACAAAGTTCTTAGTAAAAGCATTACGGTTTTCATTTTCAATTTCAGTCTTAATAGTCGCTAATGATTTACCTGCTAATTGGTCAGAGTCTGACACGTGTGATTGACGAATCTCTTCACGCCAGGCTGCGGGTGTCTTACCGCCAAATGAACCTGCATTCACACTGTTATTAGCTTGTTGTAAAGACTTAGCAACGATTTGGTCAACTGTTAAACCACCTACTTGAGTGACGTTGTTTTTCGCTTCGTTAATAATAGCAGCAGCAGATTTACCACCTAAAGTAGCAGCGTCTAAGTTACCAGCAATATTAGTACGTACAGTTTGTGTGATTTTATCTACGACTGCATTACTTACATTGTTTGCTACAATATCTCTTTGGAATTCAAATTTCAAATCAGATACTGACTTACCTTCTAATCGAGCAGCATTCACATTCTGTTTAGCAGAAGCAATAATTTGTTCTTTAGTAGAACCATTTAACTGTGCTGCATTGACATTGTTTTTAGCTTCACTTAAAATAGTCGTTAAGTTTTTACCATTTAAGGTCGTAGCATTAATTTCTTTAGCCAATAACCAAGCAGCATATTCATCTGGAGTCTTATTACCAAATCGCTGAGTATTACCTACTGTAGTATTATTTAAACGTTGCATGATGGCTTCGTTGTTACTACCAGTAGCACTTTGGATAGAAGAGTTAATACGGTTAGTTACGTCTTCCATCATCTCCGGGTAAGTTAAGTTATTAAACTTAATGGTGTTGGCTGAAGTACCTTCTAATACCCAGTTTTTAAGCTGTTGAGAGTTACGGCCATCCATCAATGTGGTATCGGCAGCTTTCTCATTTTTACCTAATTTACCAGATAAAGCATTATTTAAATCTAATGTCGTAATTGCACCAATATCAGCAGCGGTTAAGTGGTGTACATTACCGCGTGCATTGATATGTTCAACAATCATGGGTTTGATGTAGTTATCAATAATGCCTACTACAGACTTAGGTGTAACATAATAGTCTTCACTACGGTCAGTATATTTAGTAGCAGGTAATGTAGATAAGTTACGGATGTTACCTAAACCAATATCACTTTTAGTAATACGTCCTACTGCTAGGTTTACTTGGTTAATAATGGATTCTTGTAATGATTGATTTGATGCGGAACCTAACTTACGTACTTCAGCAATCAATTCTTCAATACCAGGCATTTTATTAATGTCATGGGTATGTTCGATTGCTGGGAATTGTTGTGGTAAGTCAGCCACTTGTTCCCAAGAAGTAGTAACTGGGTTATGCATCCATTCTGATAGAATGTGGTTAATTTTTTGAGCATCGATGTTCCAAATACCGCCTACTGTACGATATTCTAAATACACATCACCGCTAAATTTTCGATTAATGAATTGTACTGAACCATAGAGTACTTTACCGGCTCGCATGGTGGCTTGAATAAACCTAAAGCCAAATACGTAGTCTACGCCTTCAACCATGTAATTCTTAGCACCTTGCTGTGTTAATGTATACATTTTAAAATCATTAACAAAGAAAGGAGCATAGTCTGGTACAATGTAGTTAAAGTCGTAATTATTCTTAATGGTTACAGTATGTCGTTCATTCCGGATAATGTTGTTTTGATTTATCCCGTTAGGGTCAAATGCATAAACAGGATTTGTATTTTGTGCCATATCAATTCCTCGAATTTATGAAACTTTTAGTACGACTAACGGAATATAAAAAAATACCGTTAATACTTATTTATTAATCTATAATGCGCCTGTCGCAAATATTCATATATTTGTCTCGAGCGTGTAGGAGAATTTACATGGCTGCTGCATATGAAATTAAATCAGCAATGGGTAGGGTCATTGGCTCTCAAGCACAATGGGAACCAGTAGATTTAAAGAAATACCCTTTAGATAAATTATATAAACGTTATAATACCATACGTGCTACTCTTTTTAACAAGTATACTAAAAAGAGTGGTGTGATTACTGTAGACGATTACGAGACTGAATTAAGAGCTAATGAAACCTTCTTTCGATACTTAGATAGAATTGGTGAGAAAGGTTTTAAATTAACTCCTGGTAGTACAGAGATTAGTAAGTCTGGTTTACTTTATAAAGAAGCATTAAGTAATCGATTTAAGATTGTACCTGTTAGAAAAGGATTATTGCCTGACGGTGACTTTAGTGATAAGTATATCTATAATGATTTATTTGTTACTAAAAAAGGTGTTAACCCAGTAGAGTTACAGAAGTATACTTTATTTACTGTCAATGGTTATGTCCATCAAACAGATGCTAACAGTAAAGGGTTATGGGTAGAAGATGGTTATAAGACCATTAAGAAGAGAAAGAAACACTGTATTGGTGTCATTAGTTTTGAGAATCTAGGTGAATTAAAACAAATACCTATTCGTAAAGAAATGATTAGTAAGTTAAATGAGAAAGTTAGTTTATACCATGAGTGCGTGATTGATATTGGTGAAGACTGTAGTAATAAAACCATTATTCTAATACTAGGTGGTTTCATGCATGTCTTAGATTACGAAGTGTTTAGTCGTATTTCAGACAGTGCTGTAAAAGTTAAATTAAAAAATGTACCTTTGTTAGAACGTATTCATTTAAGTAACGATGACTTAGATTATGGTGATACTTTATTTGATAAGAAATACGGTGAGACTAATTTAATCTTAACAGATGTTTATTCAGATGACTTTATTAAGAAATACTTGACACTCAGTTATTCTTTTATTGTCTTACTGGATAATACTGAAGTATTTAGAGACATTACTTATCCTAGAATGCGTGGTATTCCAAATAACTATTTAACAGAATACAAACCTAAATTACCCATGATGACACGATTGGGTAAATTTGAAGAATATGTTACGATTAAAGACGGTGATACTTATGTATTAGAAACTGCAGACTGTCAGTATCGTCCACGTTTGTATAATAAGAGCTGGCCTTTAACGGAGAATAGTTATTACAATGATGCACGTCAGCCTACAGACAGATATCGTATCCCATCTGCCTACTTCTTTAATCTACTGACATTAGTTAAAAAATAAATAGCATAAAAGACATAGCTACTACTCTACCTTTTTAGGTAGAGTAGTAGTATGTTAACACTAAGGAACTAACATGATGAAACAAAAATATGGCGAAAATTTGTTTCATTCTCATGGACGAGAAAAACCCGACATCTTTCTCATATAAAACATGTATTAGAAAATTAATACTTAAACTTTTCTGTAGGTGTAGGTACATCATTAGGTAACATACGACAGAATAAACGGGTATCTACAAAAGATAAGTTTAATCCAGCATGTTTACAAATAGATTCAATAGCACCAAATGAGTCTTCATTAAAGTCTTCAGACTCTAAGTCTTTTTCTGAAATGATTTTAACAGATTCGATTTCTTTATTAATTTCATTTACCTGATTAAGACCTTCTTGATTAGACAATGGAGCAATACGTGGACACAACATCACTACAGTCTCAAGTCGTTTTTTAATAAACTCTGTATAATGGTGCGTTAACCATTCATTCCAGTCGTAACAATAGAATGAAACCACATTGTCATCTAACCAATCACTACTAATTTTCTTAAGAGGCTGATGAATTACCCTTACTGGAACAATATTACCTAAATGAAGTTTAATACAAGTTACCATGTCATTTAATTCTTCTTTGGTTAATTGATAAGGATAAGTGTTTAATACTAAGTCCACTTCTGCTTCTTTGTTCTCGTATGTATTTTCTACAATATAAGAACCAATGATGTCTCGAAGATTAATCATGAGATTAGTCATGGTAGAATTAGCCAATACAGCAATGTTTCTTTCAGCATAACGTTTACGAAACTCGTATAAGTCTATACCTGGAAACTCGTCTCTTTCTCGTGTAAAGAAACCTGTGACTTGTAGCTCATCTGCTTTTTCAAAATCCATCATCTCTAGTACAGCTAATCGAGTGTCGAATAATTCATCTAGACTAACCAGAAACCCATGTTTCTTTTGGACTTCTTTATTAATCATTTAGTCATCCTTTCAAAGTAGATTCACTTAAAATATAGTACAACACACAGTCTTTATAGTTTAATTTAGTAAATGTCTGTAAAACAATAAATATCCAAATATCAGGTCTAATAAGATAATTCTTAGTAATATCTTCTGCTAGATTTTGACTATTAAGGTCTCTAACCAATGTATTGATATAAAGACGAACATCATCGTATAGCCCATGGTTATTTAACTTAAAGTGACAATAAATATCTTGTAAGATATTAGCTATTAAATTAGCTTCTTCTGTACCTGATGTAAGATAACGATAAATGTCTTGAATTTTCTCTATTTTAAATAAACTATTAATGTAAGAAGACAGTTTATTGTCTGTACTTGTGGTAAAGAATAAAGGTAATTGTTTACGCTCGTCGAATCTAGAAAGAACATGTGCACTACTGCGATAAAGTTCTTTTTCTATTCTTTTTGAAAAAGAATTATCTTCTTTAATCTCTTGGTCTAATTTAGCGATATAATTAGTCGTATAAGCATATGCTACTTCTACATCACTTTGTTCTTGTGTCAGGTCAATGTCTACATCTTCCATTTTGGTTTCCTTTTATTTTTGCAATAATGTAGATTTTAACATCATTGCTGTTAAATAAGAATGAAGCATTAAGGTTGCACCTACTTCACCACTATATGGTTTTAAGGCATCTGCTGAAGCCCTACCCATTTGAGAAATAGATTGCTCTAATAGACGCATACCTTTTTCAGAACCACCCCTAAAGTGCATCATTTCTTCCACAGTTTTATTTAGACCCATGGCTAACAACATATTGACTTCAGGATAAGATACACGTGCACCTTTTGAATTAGGACCAGTAGCTTGTCCTGTATAGAAGTCGACATGGTTATTGTCTTTAGGAATAGAAATCTTTTTAGAAATCAATTGCTGTTGTACACGGATAGGGAGATAAACAATCATCGCTTCTTTATTTGATAATTCCCAACTACCGTCTTCTTCAGGCATCCAAATCTTATGGTAAAACTCAATACCGTACTCGTGTCCTACTTTATGTAAATTATCCATATTCAGACGGGCATTATCATCACCAATTGGTGAGAATAACTGTAAGTAATCTTTTTCATTCTTAAATGAATGCATTAATTCTTCAAATTCTTTGTCGCTTAATCTATCTAAACGCTGCCGAGTTAGTTCAGCGTTATTGGTTTTTGGTAATAACTTACCAATAAATTCTACAGCTAAATCAGTCGCTGCTTTTCTGGCATTATTCATTTTGAACTACCTTATAAAAACATATAACAATATAAACACCTACGTAATCATAAGATTACGTAGGATGTCTAATTATTTACTGTTGTGTTTGTTCTTGTACTGGCTCTTCTTCCACTACTGTCTCACCAGCGTGGTCGAGGTGTTCTTGAGCTTCTTTGACTTCCTCGTCATTAGTTTCAAGAACAGTTTCTTCACCGTGCTCTAGTTGAAGATTGTCTGTATCTTCGCCTTCGCGTACATTACCATCTTCATCAAATAGAACTTTAATTTCTTCGTTCATCTGCATCATCTCATTTGCTAATTTACGATTAGTTTCAAATGCCTCTCGAACAACGGCGGCGGTAGCTTCTTCTTGAGATTCAATCTTATTCTCTTCGCGAGTAAACCATTCACGGTCAATCTTGCCATGTTCTACATAGTAGCCGATGTAAGGGAGGATTTGAGTATCTAGTAACTCTAACCATTCCTTAGAAGTCATGGTTTCACCCAATAGAGAACGAATCTCACGTGTGTTATAACCCTCTTCTTTCTTACCAGATAGTTCACCAATGCGGAACAAGAACAAACGAAGTTCACGAGACAAAAGAAAGATTTGTTCAGTAATAGATTTGTTATAAATTACTGCTTTCAAGGTATTGATATTAAATCCCATGAAATTAAACAAATCAGTCAATGTAAAGAGACCATGTTTATCAATCAGCTTTTTCAAATCACTCAAAATAAAATTAGGGTCAGTAATCAGAGCTTCAAATGTCTCATCTTTCAAACCTGTTTTATTTAGAGTATCTTCTACTTTTACTGGTTCTTCACCAGCCATTTTAGCATATTCGTCATTAATCTCTTGAGCTGTTTCTTTAGTCAATTCGATTACTTGTTCTTCATTAGTGTTATTCAATTCAGTCATTTTGATTTCCTTTATTTAGAAGATTCTTCAATCATTTCGGTGATTGATTTAACAAACTCTTTACGATATTTTTTCTTGATGGTTTTCTTATCGGCTTCTAACCAGAATGGGTGATAAGTACCTAATGCAATACGCATAATATCTATTGTAGAGAGTTCTAGTTGACAATGGTCGTCATCGTCTGCAGAATACCATGGGCGTGTATTCAATAAGATGTCCCAGTCGTAACCTTGTTCTTTGACTTTCTCGTAGAGTGTTTCTGGAGTAAGGTCAAGAAGTCGAACATCAATATTACCTAATGCTGCACGCCAGTATTCTTTCATCTGCAACATGTCTGCACAAATCTGAATAGCTCGAGCCAAACGAAGGTCTTCATCCATCAAACTACGAACAGTAGTACGAGCTAATTTTACTTCAGGGCGTAATACACAGTAAGAATCTTTAAAGCTACCATTCAAAGACATGTCGCCTTTTAAGCCAAAGAAACCATGAGTACGTAAGAAATGGAAGTTAGTCAATTCTTCCAATACACCGTACTTCTGCGATACCACTACGTTTACAGTCACACCTGATGGGCCTGTTTTACAACGTAACATTTTCATGCTTACTACGTTTAAGTCATCTGGGTTATTGTCTACGCCAACACCTTTTAATGGATAATCCATTTGGTTTTTATCGTATTTGTTCAGTTTTGCTACACCACGAATCAACCACATGGTCATGGCAAGATAGTTAATGTTATTAGGAACACCTTTCAATTGCATACCACGGTCTAAATGTTGAAGTGGTTGGTGTACTGGCGCATATGGATCAAGCTGATATTTCTCACCATAGTGGACAGTAGTGGTTAAATAAGTATTTGTGCCTACTAAGATATCTGGTAATTCGTCAATCATGTTGCGTTTAATTTTACCAGAAGTCATGTGAAGCATATTTTGTTTGGCATCACCTAAGTCTGTTTTATCACGCAATTCATTAATTTGAGAACCTTCAAACTTAGAAGCAGAGTCCAATGTAATATGGGTAGGTAATAGAATTTTAATCTTCTTACCTTCCCTATCTAGAATAGGGATTTCTACCATCATTTTAGAACCTGCTTTTTTCTTAGCGTACATCCAGTCTTTTGCCATCTTAAACCATTCGTCACCTTTATAGATGGCTGATTCAGTCACAATCCAACGACCTGATTGGAACCAGTCTGGTTCATGGTCTGGACGAACAATTCGACGTAGACGTGCTTCTAAGCCTGGCATAAACACATTATTCTCTGTATCGTATTTTTGACCAGTAGAATAACGATGTAAACGGAATGCACAAATCTGACTAATATAGTCAGCAATAGCGGATTTATATGAGTTACCAGGACCTACAATTACAACGGAACCATTATGTCCACCGTTTGTAATATAACGTCCATGTTCTCCTAATACAGGTGCACCTGTTAGAATATCCATTAAGCAACCGATATTGATATTTGCGCGAAGATATGGTGATGTCTTCGCTTCCATTTGAAAGAAACCTTCAATAGCCATGTTATGTCCTTTATTGAAAATCTGTTTGTCGGGGGGTTAAATATAATGTATTCAAATATATTGGGAGAGACAATTTATTTAGCTATTTTTTAACCATAATTAAGAAGAAAGTCATTTAACATGAGTAAATTTGATGCATTAAAAAATCAATGGGATGTTCCATTGGAAGTATCGATTGAGCAACTCAATCTCTCCGTATCTGAATTGAAAGATATCCAGTTAAGTAACGAAGGTTTGATTCAAGCGATTACTGGTATTTTTAGTAAAGGTTTTAACGCTTTAAGATTAGGTGTAAACAAACTAACTGAAACAGAACAAAAGCAGCTTTCAGTAGATGAAGAAGCGGTTCGTAAATTGACCAGTAAAGGATTTACTAATAACTACGCTTATTTAATCGACCGTCAAGTATCCGTACCAGCAGGTATGAATACCACCTATGTTACTTACACGTCTCATGGTTTGAAAATGTCTGAGACATTTAAAAATACTATGGGTTTAGTTGAACAATTGCGTTCTGACATTGGTCGTATTATTTCCACACAAGATGGTATTAAAGATGCTACTATTTTCTCAGATGCACTCTATGTAAAAGCTCTGAAAGAATTGAAAAAAGATTTAGATACTCTTAGCAAGATTCGTAAAGGTAATGAATTTAATGCTATGCGTCCTTATGGTGATGTATTTAAAAACAATGGTGAGTTAATCGAATCTATTAACATTACTCGTAAAGCTAATAATAACTTTAACTTAATCGACCGTCGTAAATTAATGGTTTCTGTAGAAACTACAATGAATTATGTGAAAGAGTTATCTGATTTAGCAAAACAAGATGGATTCTCTAAACAACTGGTTGCTAAAGTAGGTAATGCTGTAGCTTGTGTGGCAGAATTCATTGAAGCATTCAGTGCTTCTATATTTAATCAAGAAATGACAGTACGTGCTTTAAATGAAGTTTCTTGGGAAATAAGTGGTTTAGCTTAAAAACAATTACTACTAGGATACCGTATAGGTATCCTAGTAGTAGTATGTTATCTTGCTTTTAGTTTTTTGATTTCTGCTTCTAAGGTAGCGACTTTATTCACTAATTCGATGACTTTCTCTTCAGCTATTTTCAGTTTAGCTCCTTTATCCGCATCTCTCTTAGCCAATTCAGTAATCTTAGCCAACGCAGGAGTTTGTTCCTTCTTACGTGTCTCTCTTACTGATTTGATTCTCTCATGGTCTTGATTTGAAATAATGTGTATTTCAGACAAAGCCATGGCCTCAGCATGTATTTCAATACCTACATTTAAATTACATAATTCTTTAATTTGTTCAATTAACAAATCTAAATTAGTATTTAATGGCATAGCACCTAAACGAATGCCAATACCCATACTCACATAATTCACACCTGTGCCAATAGGATAAGATACTAAGTAATGTAATGGGAATGAATATCGTTGTCCAGAATCAGTCCTTAGGAATACTATCCTGCCTTCTGTTTCCATGTGCTCTTTATAAGTTGCTTCAGGTATCTCATGCTTCTTATAATACGTTTCATAAGGGTCAATACCTATTGCAATGAGTTGACCATAGTTAGATATTGCGGTACACTCTAAAGCAGTATTAACAGGTAGTAAAGAATTAAAAGGGGTTTTAAGTTCCCATAATCCTTTTGACCCTACTGTTGGGTTATTTAAAGAAGACATTCATTTATTCCTTATTTTTTATTAAAGTTATACTTAGCAGCTACTAAGTAATGGAATCCCTCAAAGTTCATGACTAAGAATAACTTACCATTACGGGTAACACGAGTATAAATCTTATCACCATTAATGATTTCACCACCAGGTAAAGTTAAACGTTCACGTGGTAGTGTAGAAGTAGGTGTCATTTCTTCAGCAACAGCCATCATGTCTTGTAACTTCAAAGACCAGTTTTGTGTACGGGTAGATTGATAGTTAAAGTCAGTAGAGGTAGAAGGTACGTCAATAAAGTCAGGGAACATGTCTCTGATTTTAAATTTATTGTCTCTGTTTTCTGGAGAACCACAAACACTAGAAGTAATAGAACGATAGTACAATGAAGTAACTTGTAAGTTATCTTGAATGTGTGCATCTGGCATTTCATTCATGAAAGGTTTACCATACTTAGTAAAGGCTTCTTTATAATTCATGGCTGGAGAATATAAAGAGGCTTTCTCTTTTACTTTATTCTCGTTACTGAATACATCCCATTGTGGTACAATAATGAATTCATTGCGTTTAAAGATTTCTGGGAATACTTCTTTCCATTCATCTCGACTGTGTGAAGAATTAGCTAAAATAGTTTCTTGAATCTTCTCACGTACAGAGTCAATATTATCACCTGCATCACCCCAGATTAATACATACCAATTGGTATCTAATTCTGGTCTACGGTTAACTGGATTGTGCCATTTGAAGATATCCAATCGAAACACGGTAACAGGTGAAGAACCTTTTTTAGCATTGGCTTTCTTAGTCAATAGATTAACTGGGGTTTTAGCCAATTCAGCTTCTACTTGAGTACGTGTAGTAAAGAATACATCCATTGCATCTACTGGAGGGACAATCTCAATTTCAAAATCATCGTATTCTGATTTAAATGATTTATCACTAAACCATACGTGGAATTCATTATTGTTATTGTCTTTCCAGGATACCCATTGAACACAATAGTAGTTACCGTCTGTAACGACATTACCTAATTGGAACATCTGAGCACGTGTACGGAAAGTATCTAATAGATTACGTTTCAATTCATCTACGTAGATTTCACGAGCTGAACGCAATACATAATCGTAGATATGTTTAACAATATCTAAAGTCAGATTCAAATCATTTGATGCAATCTCGACACGTCTATTGTTGTCAGTAGAACGAAATAGTGCTAAAGTGATTGACTTATCTGTATTGTGGGTATATAATGCAATATCTTTCTCGTAAGTACGAGATTCTGTAGATAGTTCACCAAAACGATGTTCTTCCATTCTGGTGTTAGTCACGAAGAAATCGTGTTGTGCAAATGCTTTAATAGATTTACTCATTTTTTGTCCTTAAATATACTAATATACAATGAATAACTATAGGAGAATAAACATAATGTGGAAAATAATTTTTGGCTTTATCTGGGAACTTATTATCGGTAAGGATGTAAGACCAGGTAAAGCTTATCAACATCATAAATTTCGTATACTATTAGTAATTGTAGTATGCTTCTCTTTATTTTATAATTTCATGGTCACTAAAAGACTGATTGTTTACTACGATGCATTCAACGAGGTGAATGTTAAGTACGAAAAATTGAAAAAAGAAAATAGACAATTAGAATCAGAAAATAGGAAATTACATGACATTGTAGTTAAGCACATTGACCGAAAATATATGCCACCGCCACCAGCTGGCACAATGTAAATAAAAACAGATGTTTGGTTTCTATGAAAAAAGTAATCTCTCAATACTCTCAATTCACTTTAACTATAGGAACTAAACATTATGTCTTATACTGGTAAAGGACTCATTATTTACTGCGATGGCGGTAATTTTAAAAGAAACCCAGGCCCAGTAGGGTCGGGTCTTTATTATTATACTTTCTCTAATGAAGAAGCTGAAAAAGTATTTCCAATCAAGGGTATTAGACCCACTAATAAGGGCTTTACTGATATTAAAATGCAGAAAGTAAAAGAATACCCTAGTGTTGGAAACTTAGATGAGTTTGTTAAATCTGTACTAGACGATGAATCATTTTACGATGTTAAGATTACAAACATGGTAGAATGGTGTAAGGGTACAGGTACTATTGGTAGTAATAATGTGGGTGAGTTACTCGCATTCTTACAAGCACTAAAAATTATTAATCAAGAACATCCTGATGTTTGTATTATTTTTACTGACTCTGAATACATTATTAAAGGTATGGGTTGGTTAGATAAATGGAAGTCTACTGATTTCATTACTGGTTCTGGTAAACCCATTAATAATAAAGAAATATGGGAAGAAATCTACAAAGAAAGAAATATCCTCCGTGCTAATAAGATTCCTTATTCTATTAAGTGGATTAAAGGTCATGGGGATAACATCAAAGATAGTCGTACCATTTCAAACATCAGCAATATGTTTGCAGATAACTGTGCCAGTATTGGTGCTTCATTATCCAATAACAAACTTTACTTTCCAGATACATTAGATGAAGTATATCGTGAGGTCACAATAGAGGAATTAAAAATAGACAAAAAACCAGAACCGATACACCCTCTATTGGTTAATAAACGACTTTATTTTAGTTTCGGTGGTAGAACTGATAAAAATCTTTTCTATGTTGGCAATCCAGGATATCAGGTTGAAGATATTTACATCGGTAAACAAATCCCTGACGCACAAATTGGCATTGTCTACATGAAGGATAGAAACCCTGTCATCGAAATGGTAGAGGAGGAACAAAACAAATGGTTAAATCAACATTATGGTTATAATAACTTAATGTATTGTCTGATGTTAGACAATATTGCTAATACTAAGACTTACCGTAAGTTAGCAAAATACGGTAATATCTTCATCTCTCGTCCACAAGGTGTTCCTAACCTAGAAACAGTAGACGGTAGTACACTGACATATGTGAACGACCCAGTATACTTAGGGATGAAGAACATTGATAATATTTCTGCTTTGCAGAATGTATTAGATTTGTATAAAGATAATAGTCCTTTAGTTAAAGCAGTAGATTTAACTGAACTGTTTTATTCTACTAAAGAAATGGAAGTCGTAGAAGATTTACAGGGAAATAATATTAAAACGGTAATAGGTAAGACGTTACTTAAAGAGCACACTAACACAATGAAATCCATTAAAGTTCCTATTGAATTTGGTGGTGATGAATTTGTGAAAGAAAAGCAAGTTAAGAATATTATTTTAACCTGTGGTATCGACATGCCAAGAAGAAATCAGATGAAATATTTTGAACAAGAATATCCATCTGTAAAACTTCTGGTATGGCATAATTCGTGTGCTTTGTATCGTTTTGCTTTTCTAGTAACTTTACATGAAAAGTTAAGTGAGGAAAAACTTACAATTAAAAACTATGGAATTTGGGAAGGCGTAGGGGTATCTCAAATTCTACTTGATTAACAGGATAGCCTACCATGATGAGTATAATCTATAAACTTCTAAAATTTCTACTCCCAGAGCGTTTAATTAGAACTTTGTTTATTACATCTCTTTATACGAAACTGTTTAATGTCAAGACTTTGGATATAAGAATTTATCATAAAGTCAATAAGCTCTTAACAGTGTGTAATAACGACTATGCGTGTGGTGCTGGGATGAGCTTAGCTCAAGTCTTCTGGAATGGTGTAGAACTACAGATTGTCAAAGCAGAATTGAATTCAGAAAATCGTGTCGTATTGACAAAAGAAGCTGAAGAAGAGATTGTTTCTAAGATAATCAGTAGAACACCTAATTGGCTTATTTATAATCATGCTGACATGGTTATAGATATCAAGAAGATGATTGAAAATCGTTTAGAACTGAAGAATATTACAGCTTAAAAATAAATAAATAATATATTACACTAGGTACTGTAATGGTACCTAGTGTAATAGTATTTATTAAATTGGTGGAGAAGTAATAGATTGTGTTTCGCTATGTCTGTGGCCATTATAGGATTTACCATCAATAATGTGGTCACCTTCAGTAACCATATTACCAATATGCTTAATGTCACCACGCATTTCAAAGCCACTGCCGTCACCCCCAGGCCCTGCGCTAATACCACCTGCTACCGTTAAGTTACCAGTATGTGTTTGAATTGGTGTCACTGTAGCAATATTAGCAGTAGCATTATTCTGCATTTGCATTGTGTTGACTTGTGTTACTTGAGATACATTAGAGGTTAAATTATCACAACTAATGGTAATATCACGTTTATTAATCTCAATATAAGCACCTTGCGCTGTTTGTAAACGAATGATACCATTTCCAGAATCTATCTTAATTAAATTCCCAATGTCATCCATGATGTTAACTAAACCTTGTTTAACATCTACATTGACATCATAAGCCCATTTCTCACCATCTGATTTAGTAGTGTGTACGAAATTGACTTTCTTCTCGTGTGTAGAAATACCTTGAGTCCATGTATTCTCTGGTGTAGGTTTTTCATTCTCATTTTGAGTATTAGAGTAACCCATGATTCTGGTTTCTAGCTTCTGATAGTTTTTAGAATTAGAAACCGTTTCCCAATAGAAGTAATCTGTATTGGCTTCACGGTATATTTGTACTTCTGCACCACGTCTAATATTAGGTGGTACCATCATGTTTGGGTCACGACATAACCACTTAGCCACAATGGTATTACTGGTGCGTACACCAGTCGATATCTTATTACCATAGCTATCGGTATATTCTGTCGTATATTCTTCTATAACATCATGTAGTTCACCATCTACCATAGGTAGGATACTCTTAGGCCATACAGTCAATATGTCTGTATTTATCTCTAAGTTAATGGCTGCGATACCCCTTGAGTATGGTACAAGGTTATTTAGATTATCCATTATACTTTCCTTTATTAATATATTGTAACCTTTCATATTTTTGAACAATTATGTCTTATTAAAAGGATAATAACCGTGAAAATATTATCATTAGAATTAAAAGGTGCTATTCGTTTAGAATTGAGTGGTATTAAAAAGATTACCATTACACCAGAAACCAGCATCATGGCAGTGATTGGCAGTAATGGTAGTGGTAAGTCTAGTCTATTACATTACCTAAGCCCTATGTTGGCTGATAAGAGTGACTTTAGTAAAGACGGATATAAGAAGATTAGGGTAGAACACAATAACCGTATTTATTGTTTGACTTCTGATTTTAGCATTAACAAACATTCTTTCGTAGACGAAGGATTAAATGAAGAATTGAATATCGGTGGTACTGCGACTATGCAGAAACAACTGATTAAAGATTATTTTAATTATACTGATAAAATCCATTTACTCTTAACAGGTAAAGAGAAGTTTACACAGATGTCTCCTGTAAAGAGAAAAGAATGGTTTACTACGCTGTGTGATTCTGATTACACATTTGCGATTAATACATTCAATAGGGCAAAAGATAAACTACGTGATGCTACTGGTGCTTTAAAGAAAATGACGCAACACCAAATGCAATTGACTTCTACTAATGTGGAAGAAAATGAATTAGCAAACATTAATGCTTCTATTAACGAACACAATCTTAAAATTGAAGAACTGGGTAAGATTATTGGTTATAAAGACGCTTTTGCTAATCCAAATTACAATATTGATTTAGAGAATAATCTAACTTCTTTAGTCAATAAAGTAGAACCATTGAACGACAGATTAGTAAAGTCTATTACAGATATTTCTAATAAGGAATTAACGCCAGAATATAAAGAAGAAATCATTCAGCGTAAACTTTCTTTAGAAAAAGAATTAGAAGCGACTGAACTACTGTATAGCCATTTGATTAAAGAATACAGTCAAATGGAAAATAAGATTAGTCAAGTAAAGATTACTTCTCATTCTGAATTAGAATCTACTCGTATTAAGATTGAAGAATTAACAAAGAAGAAAAACGAATTAGAAAAACAAGCTAATTCGATTCCATGTGAATATCCCATTACTGATTTACACTTACAAAAAGAAGTATTGGTACAAGGTAACCCAGATGTTTTAGAATTACTCCATCGTTTAAGTTTATTTGGTGATGAAGATATTACTCGTGATTCTATTGCTGAATTAGTTGATAAAATAGATTCAACTAAGAAAGAACAATCTAATCTTACTGTTTTGTATAATCGAATTGATGAGAGAATTAAACATTTAGAACAAAAAGAGAAAGAGATTAAAATCCTTTGTCCTAATTGTTCACATGAATTTCATCCTGGGTTTGATAAAGAGAAGTATGATTTGTATTTGAAAAAACGAGAAGAAGTTCAAGGAGACCTTGATAAGATTACTCTACTTATTAAGGATTTAGAAGAACAATACATCGATAAGAATACGAAGTATACTATCTTAAAAGACTTTAGCCAATATTGTCGAAATCAATCTAATGTGTTAAACCAATGGTGTGTTGATGTTATTCGTAATAAACTTTATTTAGGTAAAGTATACGAAGCAACTGAACTTTATAATAATTATAAAGACTATGTGGTTTTGCTATCCGATATCGATAAACTGAATCAGGAAACTCGTTCCTATCAGCAAATTATTGACAATGCAAATCAAGTAGATGAAAAAGAACACCATCTTTTAACCGAGCAATTAAATAAGATGTCAACTCAGTTAGAAGAAGTGAGAAGAAAGAAACAAAGTATTATTATCCATTTGGAATCTATTGAAGATATTCTTCGTTACTATAATGAATTTGAAGAAGCTAAAGATTCTCTTCAAACGACATTGGATAATATTGACGATATCCAAATGAAGTTAGCTGAATACGATATTTATACTTTGGTGTCTGGTTTAATTGCAGAAGAAAGAAATCAAGTAGCTATACTGACTAAAAAGCAAATTGAAATCATTACTCGTGAAAAGAATATCGAGATGGTAAATAAACAAATCGAAGATATTAAAGAAGAGATTGAATCATGGTCAGCTATTGTCGATACATTAAATCCACAAGATGGTTTAATTGCAGAGGGTCTATTAGGTTATATTAAGATATTCTTAGCCAGAATGAATGGCTTTATCCAATCTATTTGGTCTTATCCTCTTATTATTCATCCTGCTAAAATGACAGATGGTGAAAGTAATGATGAGTTATCTTATCGTTTTCCCATGACTGTGGGTTTGAGTGAAAAACCAAAAGCAGATATTTCTTTAGGTAGTGATGGTATTTTAGAGATTATTGATTTAGCATTTAAAATGATTGCCATGAAAGCATTAGGTTTATCAGGTTATCCTATATTCTTAGATGAGTTTGGTAGAACATTTGATGCTAAACACAGAGAGAATGCTTTGAAATTAATTGAGAAATTATCTGAAGAATTTATTGAAGACCAAATATTTATTGTGTCTCACAATTTTATGGAGTATTCCGTTTTAAATGACGTGTCTTTCTGTGTATTATCAGAAGACAATATCGTTTTACCACCTAACAACCTCAACAGAGGTGTTGAAATTATTCGTTAAAAAGGAAATCAAAATGAGTAATCAAAATACTAGTAACCAAACTGTAGATACAGCTATCGCTAATACAGCTATCCATGATTGTGATGATAGCACATACGAAGTACATGTAAGTGCAGCGACACAACATATGTTGGCTCAACTGCGTGAGAACTTCATTACTGGTTTGAATATCTATTCTCTTATTGAAACTACTATGTTAAAGTATGCGGAATCTCATGCTACTAAAGACTATTTGTTGGTTAAGTCTAGTCAAGCTTATAAACAGCTAAGTGAATCTACTAATAAAGAATTGGTAGAACTTCGTCAACTGGTTGAAGTATTGAAAAAAGAGAATGAAGAACTACGAAATGAATTGGATGGTTATCGTAATAAAGCTACTGTAGTTAAAGAACCTGTTACAGAAGACGATGTAGAGAATGCGCCTATTTTAGTTAGTGCTCCTGACATTGAGCATTCTTCTGAAAATACAGTTACTCTTTCTGATGAAGATATCCGAGGTATTCGTGGTAACGGTATTGTAGAAATTGGTAATAGTGTTGTAAAAGCTATTCCTACAATTAGACACAGTGCTGATGAGGTAAAACCTAACGATGTATTATCATCTCATGCTCACCCTCATCCAAATGGTGCTGGAAATGGTGTATTCGTTTCTACTGGTAAACCAGATAGTGGTGACCTCGATAAACAATGGGATGATTGGGTCAATAAAGAGAAATATACTTCACGCCCAGTGGTAACGTCAACGATGGCGTTCTCGTCAGAACCTCCTACTGGTATTGGTAATCCAGATAATGGTGCTGAAAAGATTCGTGTAACTGAATATTCTAAAGTAGCAAATACCAGAATTTAAACATACTAGATTAAGTAGAGAGACACTTCATTGTGTCTCTCTATTTAGTTATTCACCCATACTATCATTGTCACCTTCAGGCAATGTATTCAATTTACCTAATACTTCTTTTTCTGTAAGGATAACAGTACCGCGTACTAATTCACTGTTTGTAATTTCACGAGACGCGGGAGGTAAGTCAATCACTCTTTCTACCATGGTTTCAACAGAATTAGGGATAATATCTTTAATCTCTTTTCTCTGTTCTTCATTTCGACTCATTGCTTCAGATACAAGTGCATATACCAAGTCTTGTTGTACAGCATTTGATTCTTCATCTACTTTCAATCTGGCTTGTGCAATCACTGCTTTATCATTTGCAGCCATCATCTTTAAAGCCATGTCTAGCATTTCTGGGTCATTAGTAACTTCTTCACCTTTTGCAAAAATAACTCGAGTTAATTGTTGGCGTAATTTAATGTTTTCATCCATCACACCCAGTTCATCGTATTTACTGGTGTTACCTACTTTTTCAAAACTACCAATATTAATCGGTGTAATTGATTTTGGTTTCGGTGGTGAATCTTCAACCATTTCTTCAACCATTGTTTTATCCTTTTTTAAATTTGTTTTAAACATATACTATTATATTGGAATTGGTGTACTTCTCCACCAGTTATTTTACTTATGAATTTCTAAAAAATAGAAAATCAGTTATTCATAAAATTATATAAAGGAATCCCTATGTCTATAATTAAAGATATCTTTTATATCTGGAAACGTTATAAGGCTAATCGAAAATTAATTTCTTTAGTAGAGGCGAGTAAACAATACGAAGGTTTTATCCTTAATGCTCTTTACATAGAGATGAATGGTGACTTTAACAGTATGTATACAAACCTAATAGAAGTTTGTGAACATTACCATAAAGAGTTATTACCTTATAACAAACGTATCTTACCAGATAATATCAGTACAGATATTAACCAAATACCTGTTGGAATTAAGTATCTAACTAAAGCAGATACTTTAATAAAAGTAAACAGCACCATTGGTTATCTGACTTCTCAACTGAATAATCCTACTTTTAAATTAAAACCTTTAGAAGTAGAAAAGCTAAATACCAACTATTTAAGGTATTCCCCTAACTTAATCACTATTGTCGATTTCTTCGATAAAATGATTAATTTGTTAAAAACATTAAAGGATAAGAAAGACAGTCCTTTAATCTATTTTAAATTGAAACCTATTATATTCGTATTAATATCTGTTATTTCGGTAAGTACCAAAGTATTATACGAATTTAATAAGGTCGAGAAATAATTATTTATATAAAGGAAACAACATGAATAATGAAGACACTATGCTTCGTGGTTTTCGTAAAATCACCGATTCTAAGGACGGTGGTTTAGGTGAAGTCACTAACGACTGGCCTGGAATCTGTGCCATGTTATTACGGAAGATTATCCGTGATATGTACATTGGCAAAGGTAAAGAAGGTTATATGCAATGGCAAGACGAGCGTATTACCTATCCTCAAATGGAAGAACTCATTGAGGAATTTGTTAAACGATACTATGGTAGTAGTATTTCAGATGCTGAATTGAAATCTGAAAAATCTCGTTTACTGACAGAGTTCTCTCGAGATGGTATTTCATTTAAGGTATTGGGTGAATTACTATTAGTATTGGATTTTGACTGGGTAGATATTTCTATTACTGCTGCGCGTAAATCTGGTACGGTAAAAACCTATATGCAACATATCGGTGGGATTGGTAAAACCCAATTTGAACATCCCGAATATACTGAGGAATTCAATCGTGAATCTGGTGGACATGATAATCCGGCAGATTGTCCTGATTCTTTAGTAGTAAAGAAAATCAAAAAGAATGCTACTCGTAAGAAGCGTTCTAAATAAGATAAACTATTTAAAAAGGAATTAACTTAAATGACTAACTCAACAAATACACTCGAGTTTAAAGCATATCGAGATATGGATAAGAAAGATGGTATTGACCATATCCGTATTGATAAACACGCCATTACTTTACTTGGTAAACAACTGATTCCAAGTTATACTCGGACGTTTTACCATCCAGTTTATGGTTCATTTGCCAGTATTCAATCTGCAATTGAATGGTATAAATTGGAAAAAGACGATTTCGATGTACGTTTAATGACAGGTGTGAAGTTAGATGAATATGTAAAAGAACAAATTGAATCTGGTAAAAATACGGTTAAAACCACAGAAGTACCAGATTATGTCATTAAAGAGTTTATTACATATTCTCTATTGAGTAAACCTGATTTATTCAGTATGGCTGTAGAGAATAAATTACCTTACTGTTGTTATCATGTCGGTAATGATGGATATGCTAAGGTAAATTATATTCAGTATACCCGAATACTCGGAAAAGTAATTGACGAATTACGTGGTAAATAACCAATTAACTAACTCTACTACGCTACCTCTATAAAAGGGGTAGCGTAGTATATAAAATCTATGAATTATTTTTTTAGTTTTAGAAAAGGAAATAACATGGCTAAAGTAAAAAGAACACCTGCGCCACCAAAAGGTAAAAAAGGAAATAAGTCTAAAAAGACAAAAAATGGTGTAGGTAATAAAGTATCTACTAAAAAGAAAGATGACGCAAAGACGGTATTTAATAGTAGTCTAGATACTAAGTTGGCTACTATTGATGCTTATCAAAATCTAGGTAATACTGTTAATAGTTTGTATCAGTTTACCAATACCATGTCTTTGACTTCTATTACCGATGCTATTAAAGGTGGTTTAAATGGTTTAAATAAAATCAATGATTACCTTAAGATGGCAAAGGATATTAGTACTGGTCTTCAAAATGGTAACCTAATGGATAGAGTAGGTTCATTAGCGCCAGGAGCTAAAGCAGCATTACAATCAGCTGGCTTAGACCCTGCTATGTTCGATAAGGTACAAGCTGCTGCTAAGATTGGTAATGATGTCGTTACCACTGTTAAGGATGTTCGTTCTGGTAAATTAGATGTATTATCTGGTTTGAATAATTTAGGTAAAGCCATTACTGGTCAAGACATTGGTTTGATAAAAGACATTCAAGCATTTAAAGCTTCTGCTGCTGCTATTGTTAAAGAATTCAGTAGTGCGGGTATTGCTATTCGAGACAACTGGTATTCTTTAGTAGGACATCGTGATAAAGATGGTTACGAATATAATGTGGCTATGGATGTCGCTACTACAGTAATGGATGACTTATTGGAATATGGTGATTACGATACTGCTAAGATAGCCATTAAATCGATTAATCCACAAAAGTTAAAAGAAATCACAGGTGATTCCATTGAAAATATGCTGAAAAACTTCAGTATGAATTCTGTCTTTAATACAGGTAGAAAAGAGCAAGATGTCTTTAATGATGTATTAAGTGTCATTGAGGCATTTGATAATGGTAATTACCTTTGGATAGATAGAGAAAGTAATAGAAAGTTATTTAATGTTAACTTATTCATGGGTGCTTCTGAAGACTTTAAGAGAATAGCTAAAGTAAGTTTAGCAGATAGATTCTTTATGGATAGTCATGCTACAAAATCTCTAGCTTATACTGATAAAGAAAATGAAGTATTATTGTTATTAGGTAATGTGTTTAGTAACATTAGTAGTTTTAAAACTGAACTTAATAAAGACTTCCCTGACTTTATCGTTAATGAAAGACAACAAACTGTTTCTATTATCTCACCAGACGCATTTAAAATTAATAACGCATGAAGAGTACATTACAGTATAGCGAAAGCTATACTGTAATGTATATACATATTAACGTTCTGCTCTCTCATCCCAAAGTAAGGCATTTAAACCGTCTTTCAAGAATAGTGCGCCTAACATTTGTCCAGGTAAACTATTACCCATGATACTTGCTGTTCTTGCACTACTATAACTAGAAACATACTGTGTTTGATTAAATGCTAATCTACGTTTTAAACGAGTACTTTGATAATATTGTTCGTTAACACCCATACCAGCTAATGTAGCCATATAGTCCATGAATGGTGTGTCGTCGTCAAATATACCACCTACAAGATTAGTTGCCGCACCAAAAAATGCACCCGCTATTGCGCCGCCTATACCACCGATTAAAGACCCTGCTACCATTTTCTCAATGGTTTCACTCATCGAGACACCCTCTGTAATAGGCATAGCAATGATTTCTTCCATTGGTGTAATAGAGAAACTAACATTTACTGACATTAGGTTACCTTCTGGTGTAAAGCCCATTGTACCATCACCACGTGTAATAGTAATAGAATCAATAGCCGCTAAACGAGATTGCATTCTACCTTTATCGTAGAATTCGCAATACAACGGATTAGAGTGAGAGTGCTTACCTACTGATGTTGGTAGGGCAGCTGCTAAGATACAAGCTAATGGAAAGTACACATCATTAAATGCGGAACGACGATTAGCGTATCTTGCTTTTAATGTAAATGAGTAACTTGGTTTTGGTAATTGAGCTTCTGAAGATTCCCAATACTTAGGCATAGAGACTGTACCACCACCGCCTGCAACCAATAAACCACCTAAACCAATTGTAGAAACAATACCTGTTGCAATAGATTTAATACCACCTACTACTGCTTCAACTGTATTGGTAAGAGCATCATCACCAATATTACCACCTGCTAAGTCAAAGTAAGTGGAACGACCAGTAGAAGCCATACTGTTAATCTTTTCCATTAATGAAGATGTTTTGTAGTTGTTAGAGAATGTTTCAGAAACAGCACCTGTATCATCTACACGGAAACTAACAAATGCACCACCTTCTCTTAACTCTTCTTCTAAGAAGTTCCAGAAACCATCATTACTTACGCTATTGAAAGTTGGGGTATCACCAATGTCGCTTTTATTTGCTTTCTCTCTTTCGTCTTGTTGTGGTTCACCATTCTCACCAGGCCTATCTGAATTATACATAGCACCACCGCCATCGGCAGCCATGGAAGTCCATTTAGAAATATAATCAGCTAACTTAAAAGATGTCCTACCATTCCTATTACGATAAGAAGTATGGAGCATTTGTCTTAAGTCTAGTTTAGTACCTGTAGCCATTTGAATTTCTTCTAATGTTTTATAACGTGCGTGTGCTAAACGCTGTGCACGTGTTGCTACAGCAAATACGTCAAACTGAGCACCAGATTCGTAACCTGTAATTTTACCTAATGCACCATCTAAGAATTGGTTTAAATGTCCATTACCACCGAATGTATTAGGCCATAGTGCTTTCATGGCTTTAACATTCTTATCGTCCCACTTCATGTCATCTTCACCAAGAGTCATGTCATTACCATTTTCGTCTGTACCAGTACCACGGTGAATCAAACCTAAGTCTACTAAGAAGTGGTTACAAATAGTTTGTACAGATGACCAGTATAGTGGCATGTTTGGTTTTAAGTAAGCATACTTAGAAGTAGGTACACGTAAGAAGAAGTTCTTGGCTTTACCTAACATACTAATTAAAGCTAATGGCCAGGTAATAATAGAAACAGCATGGCCAATTAATCGACCTAATTTAAATAATAAAGTATTAATCAAGCCTTTATTAATAAATGCTGCCGCACCTGGGTGGAACATACCAAACAAATAACTGGTTAACGAGTTAAATGCCAATGTACCAAACCTAAATGTTACTTGTCTATAATTATCATCAAATGTTTCTGAAAAGTATGGACTTAGACCATCATCGTTTGCACCTTTTCTTGCTTTTAACCAATGTGTATCTGACATAGGGTCTGTAAACAAACAAGGTTGTGGTAATGGGTTAATGACTAAAGAGCCACCTGGGGCTGTATCTTGGAATTTAGAATCAGATGTACTCCATGTTCTGGTTTCTAATGAAGCGCCATCTAATGTTTCTTGGTTAATCATGAAGATACTGCGTACCCAGTTTTTATCATTAAAATAACTTGACCTAGTGGGTGCTGCTTTACCATTTACTTCATGTACTCTCTTGTGTACGTCCTTATAAGGATTCATGTTTTCGCTTATGTCGCTCATGTTTTACTCCTATTTATCAATCATAGAAAATAATAGACTACCGCTGTATATACAGCGGTAGTCTGATTACTTTATTGGTTACCTTTTCTCATGTCTACTGGTGATTCACTTAATTTTGGGTTTGTTCTAAACTCGCTAGAATAATTCACCTTATCTCTAGCAGTGATTTTAGAATCATTAGAAGAAATTTCTTTCTTGCCTTTCCTTAATTCATCTAAAATATCTGTCAAGAGTTTTGTTTGTTTCTTATTCTCTTTAAGGATATCTTCTGCAACATTGTTAATGGTTTTAGAATGTTCTACTGATTTCTTAGCTGCTTGTTCAGAAACATTCTTCATTTCAGATACATTAACTTTATCCAGTTCGGCTTTAGCTGTCTTCAATGCACTATCTAAAATAGAATGGTTATCCATTTGCTCTTTGTATTTTATACGAGCTTCTTTAGTTTTATTCAAAGTAGTTTCTACCATGGTAGAATCACTTCTTTCACCAAAGTGTTTTAGAATATTTCGGATAGAAGCTTGAAGTTTAGCTACATTGTCTTCTGGTTGGTTTGCTGAAGTACCATCTGAATTTAAGTGACCATTGGTTAATGTGCTAAGATCAGTTACCATACCTGTCAAATCAGATATATCTCCAGTATTGGTAGATTTGGTAATATGGACTTCATTTTCTCCTGACTGGGATTTAGCCAATGCATTCTTCAGTGAAGTCTTAGCATCTAAACCTTTTAAATCACCTGTAGATTTAGAACCAGTTTGTATTTTGAGTTTACTGTTTAAATCGACATTAGCCGCTGCTGCGGATTTAGCTTTACTCTTAGCTTTTGCACTAGGTGTAGAAGCTTGTACTGGTGTCGTTTTTGGTAAGGATACTTTATTAGCTACAGAACCATTATAACTAGTAGAAGCAGGTGCTTTTGCACTACCATTATAGCCAGGTGGAAGACGTACAGCAATAACCATATTTTTAGTACAACTAGATTCAGTTACTGCACCACCATTGTTACCTGCTCTTGCACCGCCTTGGTTACCACCAATGTATCTTACTTTACCACCTGATTCACCTAAACAGAATGCTACGTGATTACCGTTATGGAATCTAATGACAAGTACAGCACCGTATGGGTATGTTCCAGGTATTGCTGGTTGTCCCCAGTTCTTATACGAAATCGCTGCAGCATTTTTAGTAGAACGAATACCTACAGATTCTAAGATATAACTTACAAATGATGCACACCATGGTGTTTTACCACCGGCTTTCAAACCACAAACAGCATGGAACTGTCTTACAGTACTGTCACCACTAACTTCATTCAAACCCAAGTATTTATAAGCAGCGTCCATCCAAGGAGTACTGCCATTACCTTGTGGTTTACCGGCATTCTCAGGAACACCATTAGCTGTTGCCCATTGTTTACCATATTCATTAGCATCGTTGTTAATCTTAACTAATGCAGCTTGTTTTTGAGCAGCTGTCATTGTAGTACTTTGATTAATCATCTTACGAGCAGCGTCGTATGATTTCATCTTATCTAAATACTCTTTATTTGGAGCCATTGTACTCTTACTGAAACCAGAGTTAGCCCAATCGTATCTAGTAGATTTACCAGCTATATTAGGATCAACACCACCACTAGGCATTGAACCAGCACTGGTGTTTGTACCACCAATTGGAACATCTACGCCAAATGAGCGATGCTTAGCGAACATGTTATTGGTTAACTGTGCACGTACTTGACCAATTGTACCAGAATAAGCAGGATTCGCTCTTGCTGCTTCTGGGAACAATGAAGCAAAGGAAACATTATCGCCAGCTTTTAATGCTTTTCTCGCACCACCTAATCCTAGGAAGTGTGCTAAGTAAGCATCACCTGGTTGAACATTATTGGTTACTTTTCTTAATGCTTCAATATTGTCTTTAACATATTGGGCACCTAAAATAGCATTCGCTGCACCATTGGTGGCAGGAGTACCTGCTGGAATATTATATTTAGGGCCGTATTGTTTTAACATTTGTTTCCAAGTACCATCAAGGAATTGGAATAAACCAGTCGCACTAGAACCTTTTGCACGAATACCAGGTTGGAAGCCAGACTCTTGTGCTGCCATACCAGCTAACAGACCAGGGTCAACACCAACAACTTTAGCGGCAGCAATAATGGTATCTCTTACAGCACCCCAGCTACCAGAGCCAATAGGTTGTGGTACGTTGGCTAAACTACCGCCAGCACCATCACCAGTTAATGCTTGTATATTTGCCATAGTGCCATATGCTAAGTTAGATGCAACATCTGTAGCAGCATCAAATACGTTCTTATCACCATTCCATACATCCATTACATTTTGCTTAATGTTATCCCAAGCATTACCTGCTGTATTTTTAAATGTATTCCAAAGATTAGAACCATAATCTTTTACCTTATCCATGGCACTAGATAATTGTCCCATGGTGGTAGATTCATTGGCTTGTTCAATGGCTTTAATCTTACCTTCGGAACTACCTTTAGATTCTACATCTTTTTTCAGGTAATTAATATCGGGGTCTGCAGATGCTTTATTGGTATTTAATGTATATCCTTCCCATGGTGAAACAGTACATGACCAAACAGAACCTTGTTTGCCTTCACTATTCATCATGGTCGTAGCAATAGCCATTTGTTCAGATGGTCTTGCTCTAGAGATAACGAATATATCATTACTATTTAAAACAGAACGTAACCCATTCATTAAGTTTAGGAATGCAGGTATAAAGCGTGCGCCTAAATATACAGTCAATCTTTGTAAACCACTGGTATCGTTTTTATCAATACCAAATAAGCCACAAGATTTAACCACTAATTCAGCGATATCACCTTTATAGGTTGCCTTACCTTGGGATATGGTTACGCCTTCTTTTACCATTAATTCTAAACGAGCTAATGTACTAATACGGTCAGATTCTGATAAGCTGGTTAAACCATATGTTTTATAACGAATAGCGTTAAATGGATCATAGCCATTTTCGGTAGGTGTATTTTCAATAGTGTCTGATTCAAATAAACCAAAACTACTGGCTAATCCAGTAATAATACCAATACCTGGAATAGCGGCTAATAAGCTAAATTTACCTGCACCTTTAATAAAGTCAGTAACAGGCTTACTCTTAGTAGCAGAAGCTGCTAATGCACCGGCAGCACCAGCTGCTGTGACACCTACACCCATTGTACCAATATCTTTAGCTTTTGATTTATCTAAACCAGCTTCTATCTTAGCAGTTTCAGCGTCTTTCTTAGCTTGCTCTTGTAATCCATTGGCCATTGCAGCACCTTGTGCAAACTTAGCACCTTCTGGAGTGGATTTAATCTTAGCTAAGATATTATCAATAAAGCTAATTGCTTGCTCACCTGAACTGTTAATCGCAGCGTCTTTAAATGGAGATTGTGTAGAATTATACTCACCTGGTTTTGGTTTAATCCCTACGTAGTATTTATATTCTTCTTGGTCTTTCAAATCATAAGCGTCTTCAGCACTGTACTTAGGATTAATACCTTTTAATACACTCATGGTTTTTGTAAACACAGGTTTGAACCTAGAGTTATACCAATACATCCAGTTAGCTGTATGTTCTTTATCTTCTTTATCTACTTCAAATAGTTCCATCACTTCTTCGATGTCTATTTTAGATTCATCGATGCTAATCTGTCCATTTACAAATCGAACAGCTTCGTCTAACATATTCTCAAACTTCAGAATAATCTTAGCTTTCTTCTCATCTTCATCTGGATTAAAACCATACATTAACAAACGTGCTTTTACTTTATCATTGATTTTGGTATCATTCTTCAATAACTTATACAGACCATAACCTACGGCACCTACAGCTGCTGTACCTAAGATAGCCCAACCAATTGGGTTAGTAGCTAAGAATGTAGCCGCAGTACCTAGACCACTGGCTAAACCGCCTAAACCAATCCCTGGAGTCATTGCAGCAGATAGAGCTAAACCACCTGCATCCCATGCGGCATCACCGAAGTTACCTTGTGCTAAATTGCTGGCCATTGATACACCAGAAGTGACCATACCAAGGCCACCTAGGAGTTTACCACCTAGTTTAGCAGAACCACCCATAAGTTTACCGGCTAAACCACCTTTTGGTAATAATCCACCAACAGCTTTACCTACAATGCCAGCACCTGGTATTTTAGAAGCTACTTTGCCTAGAAAACCGCCTGCGGCTTTACCACCTACTGAAGCTGCTTTACCGCCGCCTTTTAGACCCATTAGACCTAACATACCAGCACCGACAGTTTTAGCACCATCCCAAAGCGTACTTAGGAATCCACCACCCTCCTCCTCCTCACCGTCTTTATCTTTTTTCTTTTTACCTTTTCCAAAACCAAATGGTAAAAGACTGGCAATCATAGAGGCTAATCGGAAGTCTCGTTTAGCTTGTTTCTCGTCTTCGGCTTTTTCTTTCTTCTCTTCTGCTCGTTTCTTACGGTTATCTGCCATGCCATTTTCACGTAAACCATCACCATCTACATCACCTAAAGTGCCTGCAGGCAATGGAATGCGTTTATCTAAGAGATTATAAATAGCATAGAGATATCGATTAGTATCGTTAACCAAAGCAAGGTTTAAGAACATACCGTCCATTGCTGATTTTACTTTACCAATACCTTTATCGAAACCAGATTTAAATCCAGAAGCAGCACCAGATAAAACAGCCCAACCTATCTTGGCTGCGCCTACTGCTAAGTTAAAACCAAATCTAGCTAATTTAAATGTACCTACAGCAGTTTTAACACCTAAGTTTACACCTTTGGATACTAAGTTACCAGCCATAGTAGATAATTTCTTACCGACTAATTTACCCATTGAACCAATCTTATTACCGTATTTATCTACTAAACCTTTTTCGATTTCTTCTTGGGTAACGATAATAGTAGGTGTACCAGATTCTTGCATTTGTCTAACATCGTAGATTGGGCCTATCATTTTACGAGCGTCAGTAACATAGTCATTTGCACCTTCATCGTAATACATTCTGTCTTTAATATCACGTGCAAGCATTACAGGGTTTTTCAAGTCACTAGGTAAATATACGTCTACTTGTAAGGCATCAACGTATCCTTCTTTGGCTTTACCGTAAAGATTATGTTTTTTAGCTAACATATGTCCTGCTGCTAAGATAACACCAGCTGGACCTAATAGTGCTGCACCTACTGCTAAACCACCTAATTTACGAAGTACTTTCTTCTCTTTAAACCAATTCATCGCTTTTACAACTGTTGGTTTGTTCTTAAACATCACGATAGAATCTTTAAATTCATCGTAGGTTAATAAGAGATTACCTTCTTCATCGTAAATTGAACCTTGGATGTCTTCCCATTTTTTAATGACCTTACCTTCTGCTGTACGGTATTTACCCATCATGAAATCTTTGGCTTTTAAAATGGGTTCAGGCGTGCCTTGCTTATATACGTCCATGAACTTATCTTTAAGTTTGTTTGATTTATCGTTATAAAAATCCTGTACATTCTTCACGTACTTGTCTTTATTATCTCTAAATAAATCAATACCACCACCGATAATACTAGAACCTATACCAAATGCAGCAGGTATACCTGTTCTAAATGGCCATGTACCAATACCCCAAAGAAATTCTGCATTTTGTCTAAGCAAAGATTTCTTTTGTTCTTCAATTGTTTCATTTGGTTTAGGAGGTCCCATTACTTGGCGTTTACGTCTAAATATATTATTAGCGAACTGCCACCAGCGTTTACCTGTTTGTGTAGTCGGATCACTGCTTTCTACTTTATCGGAAATAGCCAATGAACTTAAAGTATCTAATTTCTGCACAGCTACTTTTAAATATAGATTGGTTAACATTGTATTGTCAGCAATGATTTCTAAATTAGATTTACCTTCTTTATTAGAACCAATTTGGGTATTCAGCGTATTCTTAATAGAATCAAATGCATCCGTAGATTTTTCAGCAGTTCTTCTGAACATGTTGATAAATTTCTGGATAGCCGAAGGACCGCCCATTTTCTCAACATCTTCTTGGTTGATGACATATTCGTCTTTATGGACTACACCAGCCAACTCGTCTTCTGAATTACCAGAAGTAGATTTACCTGTATAACCACCAGATGCAAAGCTACCCATTTTCTCTAATTCACTTACTGTCATTGAACCAGTACTATTAGGAAGATAAGGCAATAGTTTTCTATTTGGGTCGTATCTACCTGATAAATAACTATCTGAAATTGTTCTACCTAACACTGTATTACCAAAACCACTTTTTGTTCTGCTATTTTGATAAGCTAATGCTGAAGCAGCATTTTTAGAAGAATTTCTATATGCTAGTTTATTATCATTTTGGTCTGTATAATAACTACGCATAACATCCCTAAAATCATTACCTGATAGATTGTTCAAATTAGACATGAAACTATCGTAGCCAATTCTACCATCTACAGTTACCACACCACTTCGTTTTAAATAATCTAGTTGACCTGTTGCAGATAAATTATTAATTAAATCAATATCTGGTTCTAAGCCTTTAGTAGCTGAATTAATATTGTCAGCAATTTCTGCGAAGTTCTCTTCATCTTCTTCGTGATCTCGTCTGTTAAGTTCTTTAAACTTCTTAGCTACTATTTCTGCTTTTTCTTTGCCAAGCAATGTAGCAAACGTATCTGGATTAGAAAGTAATTCTGGTGTTAGTGGTTTACCTGCTTTGCTATAGGAAATTAATATCTGACCAATTAAATTAGAATCTTCTTTGGTAAAACCATCCTTATATTCTAATTTACCAATCTTATTATAACCATGTAAATCCAATTTACCCATTACACCTAAGCCAGCAGAAGTATAAGTATTTGCTGCATTAGTACCCAATGCTCGAACTGTTAAATCTTTTTGCATCTCTGAACTTTTTTGGAATCGTCCTGATGCGTGGTTATAATCTAACAGTTCAGCAGGAGAACCAGTTCTTATCATGGTGATTTCACGTAAGATTCTAGACAAATAACCAGGAATGATGACATTAACTGTTTTATTGGTTAATCTTTGTTGTCCTTCTGGTGTATTAAAATCCTTATAGCCATTAAGATTATCTACATGAATTGCTTTTGCCTTATCTGTAGCTTCATCTACATGCATCTTTAACCAATCTATACCGTTAAGTATCCAATCGGTTATTGTGTTGGATTGTTTATCTCCTAAAGAACCATCTGCTTGTTTATCTCTTGTACCTAGATAGTTAATCAAGAATTTCTCAATTTCTTTACTACCTAACATCTTAGATAATTCCGGACCCATGTTATTCTTAAAGCGGTTTAATGCAACACCACCTTTAAGAATTTTATCGCCGTATTTGGTACCTTTCATGTTCCTTCTAAGAAATTTACCTACCTTACCACCTGCTATAGATAACAATGAACCAGAAGCTAATCCAGATAATTTTCGAGTATCAGAACGACCATCGTCGAACATATCGTCAGCTTCATTATCTAACATGGCTTCAGCCATAGGGAAAATAGATTCAAAGAGATCACTAAATGTACCAACATGTTGTGTAATATTTTCACCAATATTCTTAGTCAATTTTTCCATGAAACCAGAATATATATTACCGTAGAATTTTTGTTTAACCTGTTGTTTCAATGCTTCTGTATTTTTCATTTTAACATAATCAGGTAAACCAGTATTCAATTTAATATCGTTTAATGTTTTCAATAAAGTAACATTAGAAGTAGATTGATTATGGTAGATATCACTCAGCACGTGAAGTTGTCTAATACCTAATTCAATTGACTTACGATAATAATTAAATGTATTGGTATTACTAAATAATACAGATTGACGTAAAGAAGCATCTACAGAAGCTAATACGCGATACTGACCTTCAAACCGTGTAGTTTCAACAGCATCTTTAGCCAGCTCTTTTTTCTCGTCAATTACTCTTTGTTTTTGCTGTACTTTTGTCTGTAAACTAAACAACTCGCCAAGTGTTTGGTTTATTGAGTTATTTCTTCTGTTCTCTTCAGAATCCTCTCCGCTATCGTATGAATCATCATCACTTCCAGCTACTTTATTTAATAAGTTAGTTACCTTAGTTAAACCATTTCTTTCTGAAATAGGGATTACTTTACGTAAAAGATTCTGTGTTTGTTTTTTAACTGAATTGAGTGATTCTAAAGACTCACCGATGGTATAACCTAAGTTATCTTTTGCATTAGATACTTCTTCGAATACTTCACCGTAAGACTTAGGGAGTACTTTAGTTAGGATTGTCTTCATCCCTTGTTTAGAGATGACAGCATCTGATATACCTTTGGCGACATCTGCTGTAGCATTTAATGCTGGAGAACGATTGGATTTATTCTTTTCAAAATCCATTGACTCCCCGCTGTCGAAGAAATCACCATCATTCATTTCTTTTTCGAAATCAAAATCGAAATCGAATTCATTATCCATAGCCATGGCTTTTTGGATATTCTTCTTTTTTCCAAACATGATATAATGCTCCTGTTTGTATTTTATTAAAAATTTATATACTCCAATTATATTATTGGGATTTCATAACTTTACGCCTAACGCACTGTTAGGCTACTCTCATTATAAGGAATAATTCTTATGGATGAAAATTACGCTAAGAAAGTAAAGGCAAGAACACCTTTTAATCTTTCTTTACTTAATCTAGATTCTGGAAATATTTATAAGCAATTAGGAAAAGTCACTTCTGGTAATATGTTCGATGGTGCGAACTATAACTTACACCCAGAAGGTCTTTGGTCTAATGAAATCTTTGGTCCTGTAGGTGACCCATTACGTTTAAAAAAACAAGCCTATATGGATTTAAACGTAGAAATTCTACATCCTTTGGTTTATCGTGAATTGATTTCAGCAAATAGATTACTTGACGAAATTATGGCTGGTACGGCCTTTGCTGTTTTTGATGAAGAAACCAAACAGTTTGTTCGTTCTAATGCCATCGACGGTGAAACAGGCTATGATTTCTTTTTTAGAAATTTTGATAAATACCAATTACCCGATACTGGTTCCCCTAAACGACGTGAGACCATTAAATTAATTGAAAAGAATAAAGATATTCTAAAGATTAATAAATTTATTATTCTACAAGCTGGTTATCGTGACGTAGAATTTAAAGATGGTCAAATCACCCATGATGAAGTAAATCAAATCTATCGTGAGTTATTGTCTTTAGCTTCCTCTATTGGTAGTACTTCACATAAGTCTAACATGGCTTTACTAAATAATACACGCTATGCGATTCAAAAGACTGCTTTAAAATTGTTTATGTACTTAGGTGAAATTACAGGCCATGGTAAGAAGAAATTAATCCAAGGTAAATGGGCTTCACGTAATGTCTTCCAAACTACCCGTAACGTAATTACTGCACCTAAAGCATCTGGTCGTTTTGCACATGATAAAGATAACCAAGGCTATAACAATATTGTCGTTGGTTTATATCAGCAACTTGTATCTTGTCTACCGTTTGCAATTCGTGGTATTAAAAATAGTTTCTTAAAAGATAAGTTTTCAGACCCTCTACATCCTGTTAAATTAGTTAATAAGAAAACATTGAAAGAAGAAGATGTTTATCTTAATCAGGATTGGTTTGATGTATTTCAGTCTGACGAAGGTATTCGTAAATTAATCCATCGTTTTAAACCAGATGCTGTTAGACATAAAGCCATTGAAGTAGATGGTTATTACCTTGCTTTAATTTATAAAGGTCCTGATAATACTTTTAAAATCATGAATAGTATTACAGAGTTACCACCTGATAGAAGTAAGGAAGATGTACACCCATTGACATTTATTGAATTACTTTATATTTGTACTTACCATGAAATTAACAATACTCCAGGTTTTGCTACACGGTATCCTATTACAGGTATTGGTAGTAATGTTCCTGGCAATACAATTGTCATGACAACAACCAAGACCGAAAAACGTAAGATGTTAAACGATAACTGGGAAATAGATGATAGTATTCCAGAGTTTTTAAAATTCCCTGTATACGGAATGGATTGTTTCAATTCCATGAGTCCACCTGTGACATCGTATTCGGGGCAAGGCGCGGATAAAAAACCAATCGTTGTCCGCTTCTCTTAGAAATAAGAGAATAGCAAACCCCTCTAATTGACGGGAAAACTGTGAAAAGACTAATACACTAACTATAGGTAGTAATACACTATAGGGCTTAATCTAACCAATTAAGAGATAGTAAAAGAGATTAGTCAATACAATAACCCGCAGCGAAGCGCCCTTGGTATTAAGGGTGAACGTTCAGAGACCAGTCGAAAGACGTAGGACTCAAGTGAGTCCCAAATGGGGGGCAGGTACAGTGGATTTGTAATTAGTTTACAAATCCTCTATGTATCCTTCTTAGTAGCTTTATAGTTACTTTGGAGTCTTAGCAAGTAATGTTGAAGATGATGATATGGTCCAAATTAGTCACCAATTTAAACGATGGTGACCAAGAAAACCTTATTTGTTCATTTACTGAGGAATCTAAAAATGAGATTAAACAGTATAAGAAAACTAAAAAAGCCTACGTTGGTAGCGACGGTAGAATTCGTTATCCCTTGGGTTTTGACACGATTAACTTTGTTTGCCATAATCTTGGTACTTTTGAGGAAAGTGTGAAATGAGAATAAACTACAATAACTTTTATCTTAAATTCGGTAATCGAACTGTAGATAAATTACAAGCACCGAGGATTTTTAATTTATCTAAATTTATTTTACCGAAACAAAATGCTTTCCATTACTTTGGTAGTACCAGTGATGATGTAGGGCCGAGTAAAACTAACCCTATGTTTGCGGAAACTGTACAGCGTATTCCTATTTATTTTTACCAAGACTTAATTACGCGTTTAGGTAACATGAATGTACGTGCGTTTATGCCTTTGGAAGTTATTCGTAAATACATTAAACAGAATCACAAATTTATTCCTTGTTACGACTTAAGTAAAGTAAAACCTAATCCTTTAGTACCTGTTATTTTAAACTATGCTATTTGCGATAAAAGGTATAAATACTTAGGTAATGAGATTCGTATCCCTTATTATAAGAATACTAATATTATTAATACTTTTATTAAAGGGATGAAAGACATTTACGATGCCCATGGTGATTATTATAATCAGTTTATTTTCTTAAATGTACCTGATTTAAAAGACTTACCAAAAGTATCTGAGATGAAGATGGCTGCAAATACTGTAACCAATATGTTCTTTACTCGTTTCAATACACTAGAGAAACTGATTATTTTCGAATTGTGGAAATGGTTAGGTTTAAATCGTAATAAGTCTATCTTTAAAAACATTCCTTTAAAAATATTAGATAAGATTAATATTGTCTTTATTAGCAATAATGTCTTTACTTATTATTCTTTAGGTCAATTAGACAGATGGCGTAAATCTGATGAAAACAAGTCAGGTAAACTAGACCCAACCAATATGTCTAAAAACTTTGTTAAAATGCTTATTGAATTAAACAAAGCTTCTACCGATTCTAGTTTGATTGAATTAACTGAAGAAGAAGTATTGGAACAAGAAGCTAAGGAAACAGAAGACTTTAAAGGTTCCGATGACGAATCTAATAAAGATAAACAAAGTAATTCATTAACTGACATTAAAGACAAAAATACAGATATTGCAGAAGATGTTGAAAATAATGAGGTTAACGAATCTGATGAAAATGAAGAAGAGAATGGAGTAGACGATATTGATATTACTGAGAATATCGTTACAGAAGACTCTGCTGATTTAACGGTTCAAAAAGACTTAGACATTATTGGCGATATTATCGACGAAGAAGATGATGTTGATTATTCTGAATCTCTTGATTCTAAAGAGCAAGAGAAGAAAAACAATATTAATATTAGTCGTGTAGTTTCTATCCCTACTGAACAGGAAGAAGAATTTAATGATAGAATTGATACTAATTTAGATGTATCTGATATACTCAATGTATCTAAATTACCTATTGAAGAAATTCCTGTCTTAGTAACTAAACCTAAAGAGACAAAAACAGCTGAAGAGAAAGCCAAAGCTGCTTTAGATTATATTGCCAAAAACCAAAACATGACAGTATCTAAATACGATGGTATTCGTAAATCTATTGGTAAGTATCGTAATTTGAAATTAACCAATGACAGTAAAATGACCGTCGGTGAAATGGTTAATACTAAACCTGAAGAATTAGAAATTTCAAATGAAGATAAAGAAGTTTCTACTTTAAATGTAATGGGTAAGCGCTACATTGAGAAACACTTGGAACGAGATGTAGCAGCAATGATGGTAGGTATTCAAGGTGGTGGTGCGATTGTACACGATATACGTAAGCAAACTCATGAAAACATCATGGGTGGTTACGATGTATACTCCATGAAGATTAAACCCATCGAAGGTGAGCAATCTACTATTCGTGTTAAACTACCTAGAGTAAACAGCGATGGTAAGTTTAAGGTCAGCGGAGTCGATTACGTACTTAGAAATCAAAGACGAGATCTTCCCATTCGTAAAATTAACGATAGTACTGTGGCATTGACTTCTTACTTTGGTAAAACATTTGCTAAACGTGATACTACTCGTCAGTTTAATTACGAGAAATGGTTAATTGGACAAATACGCGCTATAGCATTTAATCCAGAATTAGATTCAGTAAAAGAAACACGCAGTGGTGATGTATTTGATAATAATGTAAAAGCTCCAGATATTTACTCTTTATTATCCATGCACTTTAGAGCGGTAACCACAAAAGACGCTTTTATCTATTTTGATTATCACAAAACCAATGAACGTTTTGGTAATGACTTAGTTAGAAGTGTAGAATCTAAAGGATTATTCTTTGCTGGTAGTTATAAAGGTAAATTTGGCTTAGGTATCAATGAAGACGGTATTTTCTATTCTGTTATTGGTAATGAAGTAACGGAACTAGGTGATATCGAATCCATGTGTGGTATTGATTCATCTAAAGCACCTGTGGAATCAGTTACCATCGATATCATGGGTAAGCCTTTGCCAATTGGTTTAGTATTGGGTTATAAACTTGGTCTAACTAAACTGATTGCTGCTTTAAAACCAAAATACTATAAAACAGTCAAAACAGGCACACGTGTTAAATTAGAAAGTCATGAATACATGATTAAGTTTTCTGATTTCTCTTTAGTATTATCTCGTAAAGATAGAATGACTTCATTAATCTTATCTGGTTTAAGTAAATGTGATACCAGTGATATTGCGATATCTTTATTAGATAGAAAAGAAATCTATTTTAATCTATTAGAGTCTATTAAAATTCCAGGACGATATGTTAAAGAAATTGATTTATACAACAACATGTTTGTAGACCCGATTACTGAACGTATTTTGATTGAAATGAATGAACCTACTGATTTTACTGGTTTATTAATTCGTTCTGTTGAATTGTTATTAACTCGCTATCATGCTGATGAAGTAGACATGACTGGTCAACGTATTGCCGGTTATGAAAGAATGGCTGGCGAGGTATATAAAGCCATTGTTAATTCGTTACGTGAACACAATAGGCACGGTATTAAAGCAAACTACCCAATTGAACTTAACCCAGAAGCAGTATGGATGTCTATCTTAAAAGATACATCTAAACAGACTGTAGAGAACTTAAATCCAATTCAAGATTTAAAACAACAAGAAGTAACGACATTTAGTGGTAATGGTGGTCGTGGTAAGAAAAGTATGGTTAAACGTACACGTATTCACCACAAGACTTCTATAGGTGTTATTTCAGAAGCTACTGTCGATAGTAGTGATGCTGGTGTAACCACTTATATGTCTGCTAATCCTAAGTTTAAATCACTTTATGGTTTACCTGAAAATTCTGGTACCGAAGAAGTAAATAAGGATTTAAAACCTGAAAACGTATTCTCTACAGCAATGATGATGTATCCTTGTTCTGATACAGATGACCCTAAGCGGGCAGTGTTCTTGGGTACACAAATCAACCATACTCTATCTACATCTAATGGTCAAGTAATGCCTTTGCGTACTGGTTATGATGAAAAACTAGTAGAGCGTTGTAGCGATGTATATGCTTCTACTGCTGAACAAGATGGTATCATTACTGATGTTAATGATTTTGCAATCACAGTTACTTATAAAGACGGTAGTACAAAACAAGTAGAAATCGGTAGACGTTATGGTTCTAGTGGTGGTTTCAATACTGCTCACGATATTACTACTCATTTGAAGAAAGGTGATAAAGTTAAGAAAGGTGACGCGATAGCGTATAACTCTGACTTCTTTACATCTGACCCAATGAAACCTGGTAAATTAGCAATGAAAACTGGTGTATTAGGTAAAGTGGCATTGATTGAGCATCCATATACTTTTGAAGACTCTACAGCTATTACTCGTAACTTTGGTGAAAACACTCGTGTTAAAACTGTAGTGAAAAAAGAAGTAGTAGTAAACTTTGACCAAAGTATCCATAGACTGGCTAAACCTGGTACTATAGTTAAGATTGATGACCCATTATGTTACATTGAAGACAGTATTACTCATGATGGTAATTTGTTTGATGAAAACAGTATTGATTTATTAAGAAACTTAAGTAAGTCAGCTCCTAAGAGTAGTATTAATGGTGTTATTGATAAAGTAGAAGTATTCTATAATGGTGATAAAGAAGACATGTCTGAATCACTAATGAAAATAGCTAATGCTTCTGATAATAAATTGGTTGCTTTACAAAAAGCTTTAGGTAAAAAACCATATACCGGTGAAGTAGACGATACTTATCGTGTAGATGGTAACCCATTGCTTGTAGATACAGCTGTAATTGTATTTACTATTAGCAGTAATCAAGGTATTAGTGTAGGTGATAAAGTTGTATATGGAGCACAGCTCAAAGCTACTGTGGGCTATGTGTATGATGATCCACCACGTCTTGCTAACAAGGATGGTTCTATGGGTATGGAACTTGATGCTATCTTTGGTAGTAACTCAGTTTATAATAGGATCGTTAACAGTCCGTTCCTAATGGGTATGACAAATACCTTATTGGTTGAGATGAGTAAAAAGGTAGCGGATACCTACTTTAATAGTAAAAAATAGCTGTATTTGTGACTAGAGAGGCTGCTTCCTTACGGGGGAGTAGTCTCTCTTCTTATTAAACGTTTAATGAATTTATTTAATAACCTCGAGGTATTTAAAATGAATAAAGAAATACTCGTCGATTCAGAAAACGCATTGGTGTTAGCCAGTGCTGCTTTTCTAGTGAGTCGTTTATCACTGCATGTAATTAATAATGTCATCGGTACTCTTCCTGAGAAAGATGGTGATGTTCTAACAACTGACGTTATTGAAGAGTTGGCATTGGCTGACCTGCAACGTCGTATTATTTCTAAAGGAGAATCTAAATGATTAACACTCGTTTACTGGCTCTCTCTTCTCAAACAGCTAAAGCTTCTTTATTGCCGCGCCAAAAACTGAAATGTCAAGCAAACAGTCCCTTAGAGTATATCTTTAAAAACTGTATGCCTGAAGAAGAAATTGTAGCTTCCACTGAAAGCATTAATCAAAGTCTGAGTTTGATATCTGATAAAGCAAATACCCCATTTGCTCTAAGTGGCAATATTGCACTAGGTGTCGCTCTAGATGAAATGGATAAAACCTATGTTAAACCTCTTATTAATCAAGTAAATTTTGTTCGCAATGTGGTTAATCCGATTGTTGAGGACTTGCACAATAAAGTAGAAGTTACTTTAAAAGAAAAAGAACAACGCGGTGCTGTAATTAATATTAAGAAATTGGATATTCCTGACTTCCTATATGGTCCATTAGGCCAATATATTAATAGTTTCGCTATCGTAGAGCGTGTACAAAAAGGTCCTAGCTTTAAACCTACATTCCCTGATAACTTAAGCCGTGACCAATTAATTGAAATGTGTCGTACTAGCAGTGATGATGTTAATGCTGGTATTATGGAATTAGCTACTATTTGGAATAATTCATTTGAAGGTGATTTATTCGATACTGCCTATAATGAATTAATTCTAGGTAGTAATGAAAAAGTAGGTGGTTTGGTTCAGTCCTATCGCAATATGTTATTAAGCGTCATTGGTTTCTTGATTGTAGATAAAATTGCAAAAGAACCTACTAAAGGATTGAATTTAGATAATGTTAACTTAACTGTATGGTGTAACTTCTTCCGTTCTGCCTGTGCTCGTGTAATTCAATCTAACATTAACCAAATCGCTAATGCTATTTCTGGTAAAATCCTAATCCACGGTATTAACCCAGATACAACTAAGAAGGAAATTACGGTTTATGGTAAAGTATACGATGAATGGGAAAGTCCAGATAAGATTGAAGTAATGGTAGGTATTCTGAATACTTCTAATAATGTTCACTATCGTTCTATTAGTAGCATTGTTGAAAACTTGGATAAACTAAAAGACCGTGGTTCTGTTATTTTATCAAGTGAAGTACGTGTAGAGAAAAGCCGTAAGATTTCTCGTCTCTTGGATGCAATTCAAGGTAATATCATTAACTTGATTCAAGAAACCATCGATAGTGAAGAGACTTCTGATTTACGTAGTTTCATTCCAGACAATAAAATGTCTGTAGAGTACCGTAGTGAAATCAATAAGTTTCTTAATGCTTATTATCCTGGTTCACGTTTATTGGAAACTCCATTACGAATGGTTATTGCTCAACTTATTTGTAAACTATTCTTCCATGAAACTATGGCTGGTGTCATTATTCAACGTATTAATCAATTAGAAATTAAAAACCCTAATGCTACTCCAGCTTCATTGATTTCTAACACCATGATTGATTTATTAATTGAATGGGTTAGTGGTCAAATTGAACTAGTAAGCTATTAATCTGTAAGGACCAACTGATGAATAATCTGTCACAGCGTGATGCTGATAAAATTAAAGATATTTTAAAAGAAGTAGACAACCAAGTAATTACCACTAAAGGTTGTAAAATCATTTTCCCTGTACGTTTTGAAACAGTTGGTCTGGCTACTGTTGGTGTAGATACCTCATTCTATGGTTTGTTTAGAATAGAAACATTAGATGGAAACTATTATGCAATCCACAACATGATGGGGTATTTACATTCAGACCCAGATTCTGTCGATATTGTTACACATGAGGAAACACAAGAACCGTATTATGTGTTAACTTATCAACCTGGTTCTGTGGTTATTAAAACAATGGATATTTTGAAAGATAATAATATTATCGTAAAAGTATTCAAGGAATTTATTAGTAGGGGTAAGGTTCCATTCTACGTGACGTATATGGATATTAATAAGATATTCGATACGTGTGATGAATTTGCTGGGGCTTCGTTATCTGATACAATGGAGGCACCTACTTTACCAATCAGTATTATTGCGAGGAACCCAAATGACATCAACCAGTATTATCGGGAAATTATTAATGATGTTGATATGGTTAATACACCACCTGTGTATGTTCCAGCTTCATCTGTAAACTTTAGTGCTACCAGTGCCTTAACTAAAATTACTGGTAGTTATTTCTACACTGGTGTCGTTTCAGCTATTAATAATCCAACTAACCAAACAGAAACTATCGATTACATCTTAAGATATTAAAAAGAAATGGATATTTAATTATGTTAAGTTACGACATGAAAGATTCTAATTTTGTCTATAAAATGTCAAGATTAGATGGTACAGATAAACAAGGTATCCTAAGACCTGACGAAGGTGGTTGGTATACTATCTGTATTGGTGCGTTAGACCACGCATCTAAGAATGTAAATAAATCAGGTCAAAACGAATACTATTCTTCAGAAGGTGCTGAAAGCTTCTTTGCTCCAGGTACTTTGTTTAATGATAGAATTCAAGGTGGTTTCGTTAAAGCAGAATATGGTCACCCTAAACGTGAAGCTGGTATGACTGACATTCAGTTCTTAGAACGAAATATGCAAATTGAAGAAACTAAAGTATGTGCTACTTTTGGTGCAATTTGGTTGGTACCAGGTTATATCGACCCATTGACTAAAGAGAAATGTGTAGGTATCTTTGCTAAAATTAAACCAAGTGGTCCTTATGGTAAGTTCTTAGAACAAGACTTGCAAGAAAAAGGATTTAATGTTTGTTTTAGTATACGTAGTCTGACTACTCGTAAGAACATGGGTGGTCGTAATGTTAAAGTATTACACACTGTAATCACATTCGACTATGTAACTGAACCTGGTATTACTTGTGCTGAAAAACTCATCAGCCCATCTTGCGAATCTGTCAATCACGTTAATGCTATTGATACTTGCGATGTTGAAGTGACAGCGGAATCTGCTAAACGTGTAGTAGAACGTGCTGAAGCAGGTATGGTATCTGTAGAATCTTCTACTTTGTCCATTCTAACAGATATCTTTAAACATACTTCTGTTAAACCAGTTAAACAAGATTTATCTAAATCATTTAGTTGGTAATTCTGTAATAAGGAGATTGAGATGAAAGTCAATCCAAATATTTCAGAAGAACAAAATCTACTTAACCACATCAATGAGATTAATGAGTTTCCATTAAAATTGAGTGAGGTTGAGTTTGGTACACCACGTCCTAAAATAAACTTACCTGATAGTTTAACTAAAGACCAATTCGGTGCATCTGAAGCATTCCGTAATAAATTCTTGAAGGAAAAGAATACTTCGGTTAAAATTACGGCTAAAGATAATAGTGAACGCTGGGAAGGTTCTAGCACTATTCGTTCTTACAGAAGAGTTCACGTAGGTGCACAGTGGTTAATCTACGCAATTGATGGTGATAACTCAGATGGTTCGTTTAGTATTACTACCGATAGTTGGCGATATAGTACTCCTAAAGTAAAAGAAGTATTTGATGCTATTAAAAGTAGAGCTAATTTTAGAATGGATTCTTTAAAAGTAACTGTGGTTAAATATACTCAAAATGGTTACAACTACGATACTGGTAAGATTAGGGTTACGGCTAATCCTGATTCTTTGGTATATATTGGTTCCTTCGATATGGATGTAATCTTTAAACCAATATCGTTCTTACCAATAACATTGGATGGTTTCCATGGTGTTAAACAAACCAGGTAGATTAAGTACTAACTAAATAATTATATATTACTTAATAATATACTGAAGAGGATATCCTCTTCAGTATATTATTTTATATTAAGGAGTACCTTTATGGAACAGTTACCTAATTCAGATGTTGAAGATTTAGAAGATGAATATGCTTACAAAGATGATTATTTAGTTAAGGCTATTATTGGTGTAGTGGTTAACCAAAATGGTTATTATATTTATTCTTTAAATGATAAGCTACCTATTAAGAACAAAGCTGATTTACAATACTTTAGAAAACTAACTGTAGGTCATCCTGTTATCATGGGTAGAAAAACGTGGGAAACATTAAAAGGCCCATTACCTAATCGAACTAATTATATCATTAGCCGTAAGAATTCAAAAGAGTTTCTCAATGAAGACCAAATGGTAGACCCATCCATTGTACATATTTACAATACCGACAATAAGAAGAAACTGTTAAGAAACATTGCTGAACTACATGGTACAGATATCTGGATTATTGGTGGTGAAGAAATCTATAAGGAGTTTATAGATGAGATTAATGAGTTTCACTTATGTCGTCAAAAAGAAGTGATTCAAACGACTAAAAACGATGATATTAAAATTCTAAATACAGGAGAAACTATTTTAAGGTTTAATCAATATGTTGTTAAAGATATCCCTAATAGTAATGGTGAGTTAGAAGATGTTATTTATATTAGTGATGAATCTGCCCATATCTATTTTGAACGATACCATGAAGAATTAGAAAAAAACTGTAAATAAGATTAAACATATATTATTATACTGAAGAGGGTTTATTATCCTCTTCAGTATTTATATAAAGGAATTTAAAAATGGATAAATATATTATTCCCATTAACATTATTCACGTATTAAGTTTTCGTTTCACATTAGATGAAATTAATAAACTTAATAATTATTTTATTAATAGTTTTGATTTCACTTTACGCGATGTATTTGTGTTTATGTTAGAAGATTTAGATATCTTTAAACTCGATAATGAAATCGAGTTAGTTAGTAACTTCATTACCAATACATTAAAAGTAACTGATGGAATTAATATTCATTATAGAGACATCAATGGAAATGAAACATATGTAGCTGAGTCTGTTTATCTGGATAATGATTTAGAAGAAAGTCTGATGGTTATTATTGAATGTATCATTAATTTTCTCTATTTCGTACCGAGAGACTTTGACTGTTACTTTGTAACTGTCGATATAGATAAACAACGTAATCCAAATATGGTGTTCTTAGAAATACGTGAGGATTAAAAATGAATTTAGACTTTAGTAATCTCTCTAGGATAGAGATGAGTGTTTATATTCGTGATATATACAATAGGGTTATTAATGCCATGGGTTACTCACCTATTGATTCATGCTATAATAATATGTTCGATGGTGTGTACGATGCTAATAAACAGTACTTCCCATTTGGTATAGAAGAAATCATTGAGTACATATTTATCACTATGTTAATTGATAAACGATCTTTAGAGGTATCTCAAATGCCTCTAACAGATGAAGTATTAGGACATTATATCAATTACTCTGGTTATACGACAATAGAAGCATTAACCCAGCAAATGGATGTTATAATCGAGGAATTAATAGAAAATGATGAGGTTAAAGAAGAGTGTGGTATGATAATAAATAAAGATGGGGTAGAGGTAGATTTATCTGTTTCTACTCCTGTGGAGATTATTGACTTTATTGCTTACTTTCTGTACTTCTTTAACCAATACTTTTACGCATCATTTCCAGATTTATCTCGTTATATTATCGAGAATGATAAAGGTAATATGTCTATAGTTGTATCAAGTATTGAAACATATACAGATATATTCTATCGCCAAGAGAATCCCTCTCCTATTCTTGTTAATATTTTAGAGAATAATATGTTGTGTAACATTTATTTTGATTTTGATAATGGTGAATTGTATAATCTTAAAACCGGTCTTAATGACTTTGGGTATGGTTCAAACGACGTTGTGTATTCTGGAGATATCTCGTGGTAAAACATTTAATTAACATTGAAAGTCTCTATGGTTTCTCTGCTGATGAATTAGGTAAATTAATTTATAAGAAAGATACTAAAGAGGATATCCAATTTATCTTAGAGGTAGCTATTAGTGGTACTTATACTTTCAATAAAGCTTTAACTGTCGAAGATGCTGAATATTTAAGCGATGTTGCTTATAAGAAGTATTTAGATAGGATTAGTATTCAGAATACGGATGGTTTAGATGATTCTTACCTTTATTCGATGTATAAGGAAAACATACCTACTACTAATGGTGAACTATATATTAAAAATTTATTAAGGAATATATTTGCTGAGATTATCTGTAATGGAATGTTTGATGTGATTGGAACTATTGTAGTAGGATTTGAACAAGTTCTTAACCATCAACTGACTTGGAATAAAACTAGAGTTATTCATTCAGGTATATTTGAGCTTAGTATTGAAGTAATAAATGTAAATTTGAGTTTAGTATCGGAGTAATAGATAATGGACAGAAACCTAGTTGAATTTCATTTTGGTATTCCTGTTGACTTTAGGATAGCTGCTAATTTAGTTATTGGGTACAGTAATCTTAAATTTAAACAAACCAATATCAATGCTGTCTACAAACTAAACTTTGATGTAATCATTAACGACTTTGTTCGTAATCTATTTAATAGTCAAACTAGAATGATGAATCCTACATTTGAACATGATTTAGATAATCCTCATTTAGATGATTTATCTTACGAAATGACTTTATCTAGTTTACAAGCTTGTTTACTGAATACATTATACATGGATGAGCAAACAGCTTATACTATTTGTAGGCATATCGCTAATGGTTTATTTGAGTTATCCACATGGATATCTAAAGAAATAAACGATTTGAGATTCATTGAGATAAATAATAGAAATATTGGTTCTGTTTCTATTAGTCCAAATGGTTCTATCTCTATTCCTTATCAAGATTTGATTAAGTTTAATCTATCTGTATCGTATATTAGTGATAATGAAATAGTATTAACTGAAAATCCTCCTGGTTACGATTGTAATGCAGAATATGGTTTTTATCAAATGGCTGAAGTCATTTATAACTTACCTAATTAGATTACTCCATTACCACCATTTGGTGGTAATGGAGTAGTATCAATGTTGTTTATTTTTTTCTGCTTGAGCGGCGGATTCTTTTAATCCATTAACTAAATTATCGGTAGCAGCTGCTTCCATTCTCTTACGCTTGTCTACTGTCTCTCTTATCATCTTTTGTTCATGATAAGTTAAAGACATCCACTGCTGTAAATCCATGTTAGTAAACTTACCGATATCTAGTAAAATGAATTCTTCTATTGCTGTTTGTAACAAACTACCCTCACCATGAATAACATATGCTTTTTTCATGGCTACTGGGTATAGTGAGGAATGACATACCTTCTCCCCATTTTCTTTATTACTTGTCATTGGGTCTAAATTATAACAAGAATCGTGTAGCGACAATATCGAAAGTTTCTTCAATACATCGTCTTTAATAGGGTCTGCCTTACCAGAAGCAATAACAGTATTAAACTCTTCATTACCTCGGTTATGGCGTATCTCTTCTTCACCATAGTCTGTACCAGCAGTATCTTCCAGTATGTCGGAACGCTTAACAAAGTCGATACCAAACAACGGGTCTTTGATAGCACCCGTTGCATTAGGTATTACTCGTCTATTGTCTAGTTCCCGAGTGACTGATAAATCCGACCGGTCAGAATAAAAAAAAGCATCACCGGATTGATTGGGACAATTGAGTTACTGAGTTCATGTGTTTCCTCTGTTTCATTTGCCACAGGGACACCATAAACAATCTTGGTTTGTTGGTTAATAAACTCAATCACTGCTTCACGGAATTTCTTAATCAAATTAATATCATTTGCAGAAATGTCAATGAAGTCCATGATATCACTATGGCTAGTAATAACCGTAACGATGTTTTTACCTGGTTCACCATAGTCATTAGTGATAGTGATTTCTTTAATCAAATGACTATACTCACGCATTGATGTGGCAGTAATCTTACGAGCCAAGTATTCGGAACGAACATTTTCATCAGGAACCATAGCCAATGTTTCATTAATAGCTTCACGCAAGTAAACGTCCCATGCAGTACCATGTTCAACATAATTATCAACATTAGTAGGAGCAAAGGTAATTTCTACTTTCTTAGTTACTTGATGACCATTTTGAATAACAGTACGTTCACTAATTGTGCGCTTGAATTCTTCAATCTCGTCTTTAGATTTCCAATCTCGACGATAAGATTCAATCTCTTCGACTGAATGCATAATGTTATCAGCATTGCCAAGATGCTGTTTTTGACGAATAGATAACTTAGAATTCAGTGGGAATGAAATATCGTTAAGATTAATGGTACCCATTACAGACTCAGTACGCCCTTCTTTACCCAGTACAAGACGACTATAGGTATAACCATCTGGATATTTAGTACATGCTAATGCCCATGCGATAGTAGGAATATCCATTGGATCAATCAAACTACGAAGCAATTCTGGTGTATAGTTTTTTACATTGATTCGTTCAATTTTCTTAATAAACAAATCAACCAGTTTATTACCGATAAACCAAGTAGTAGTACCGTAATTAGAGCCACCAATAGAACGACCTAAGTTAATCTTGGAAGTATCAATAGTAGTTTGTAAGTCTACCAGCTCATGTACCAGTGGAGCTGAAATAACAGCTACCAAGCCAGAATGTGGTAATACTACCTCGAAGAAGGTAGACAAACCTAATGAATCCATAATCGCTGCACGAGCGCGAATACCAGATACATTACCTGTTTCCAAACGCATCATTGAGCGGTGTGAAGTTACTTTCTTTTCAGAACCTTCACGTGTATATGCTGTAGAGATTTCTACTTTTTCATCATTAAGTGTTTTATTGACAAACTCTTCTTCACCAGAAATCAATTCCATACCTGTAGTAAGTTGATAGAGTTTAGTAGAACCCATATCGCCTTCTATAGAGTGTGGATTCTCTGTAACATAGCGGATGATATTTTCTTTAGAATCAGGTGGAATAGAGATAGAATCATTGAATTTCTCAAGGTCTTCACGTTTCTTAAAGTCCACTACTTTCTCATCTGAGTTACTCAAACTACGATTAGCAATTTCTACAGGAATTGGTTTAGAAGCTGGTTTCTTTGCTTCATTAAGTGAGTTAGTGGGAACCCAGTGTTTCACACCTGATTTATCAATCGCACCTACACGGGATTGTACATTGTGAAGAATTTTAGCAGCAGATTTTTTCTTATCTTCTGCTGGTTTTGTCTCTTCAGTAGGTGTTTCTAAATCAATCTTAGCAATTTCTGGTGTATCTGCTTTAAGTGATTCAAACAGAGAAGGATCCATAATTCGAGACTCTTCGACTACGGGTTCTTTTTTAGAGTGGTTATCTGTTAACTCACCATTCTGAATCATTTCTTCAATAGTCATTGTATCAGCAATTACTTCTTCGCTTTCACGTCGTGCGTGTTCTGCAAGATTTTCTAATTTATCAATGTCAATTGTTTCATGTAACTTAACTTCGTTTTGGTCACTCATTTAATTTCCTTCTTTAACAGGTGCTGGCTGAGTAGCATTTAAATTAGGGTTTGTATATTTATACAATTCTTCAGAAATGAATTTCTTAATATCTTCTGGAGCTTCTTCTGGGTGTTGATGATAATAATTAATTACCATGGTAGTGTAGAAGTCGCTAATGTGTTGTACTTCGGACAACAGTGTATTAAGAATACGGTTAGCACACACAACATAGCGCAATTTAATATCTGTAATCAATTCCAAGAAGAAAGCATCTTCTTGGTTTACTTCTTTCTTAACTGTATCGTCTTCATTCAGGTATTTAGAATAAAGTTTACGAATAGAGTTAAGTTCACGTTCCATATCGGACATATCAGATACGGTCATGTTTGCCAATAATTTGAACTTATTTCGCTCTGGAAGAAAGGCAAGCATCTTTTCTTTATCTGGTGCACCGAAGGCTTCTAGTGCACGTTTAGGGGCCAGGATTTGTTCATACAGATGTTTATGGATTTCCACACAAGATTCAAATGTGGTATCCACCAGAGTTGAATATTCTTCTTGTGTCATCAAACCTTTCAAATCTTCAGGCATTTTACGAACACGTTCGATTGGTTTTAATTCACCATCGCGTGCTTTAGCATAAGGTTTCTTAGGGTCAAGTAACAACACTTTCTCACGTAGGTGTTTATTGTTTGTTTTCAATCGCAAACGGTTACTACTGTATTTTTCACCATTGAATGAAGTTTTAATTTGCTGACCATTTTTTAAATTGAACGGGAGGATTACATCAGTCATTTTGATTTCCTTATTTAAATGAATCTAATAAGTCGATTAATGTATATTTACTAACATTCTTCGATTTATGTTATGAATTTAAAGATTATCACATATGTAGCTAGTCTTTAACTATTTACTAACTTTATTATAAGGTAGATTTATAATGGGTAATTTAATGTTAAATTACATTACCAGTACATGGGAAAAAGAAGATGTTGCCCTATATACTGATATAATGGAACTCGTAACAGGTGTACGAGATGATTATGGTGATAACATAGATTATATCATCCAAAACTGTAACGATGACGTTACAATGAGTCAATTAGACAATTTAATTAAAAGCTCTGTTCAAGGAATATTAATTGAATTATTAATGGAAATTGGTTTCTTTGTTTCTGAAGATTACTACTTAGATAACGAGATATTGTATAAGATTTATAAAGAAGCTATTGAGATTGAAGCTAATGAGCAATTAGATTTCTCCCTCTCTATTTTAGAATCAGATAGGGATATTATTGTAACATTCTACGAATTACTTAATGTAGTAGGTTCTTTAGACATTGATGAATCTGATTTCAATAATCACATTGTTAAGATACTACCAATGACTAAAGAGAAATTGGTTAACTATTTACGAAATAAAAAAGAAACACAAGCAGTAGAGCCTAAAGACTTAACTAAAATAGCTTTACGTGTTAAAGAGTTTTGTAAAGCAGTTAACGATGAATCATTCATGGTAATTGATTTAATTAGAAGTGGAGTTAATCTAGGTTTACCATTTCGTAGTTATTTAAATATCTATTCTACTACTCTATTTGACTTAGATTTAAAAGAACAGTGTTATAACTTATATCTGTTTGCATTAATTAGTGAAGATGGTACAGACGAACCTGCTGAGTGTGTAGAGGATAATATTGGTGATTATGTATTTGATTACAGTGTTACTGATACTATATTAAGAGCAGTACGTGAAATTCAAGTAAAAACAAGGACTATTTAAAAATGAAAGAAATGAATAAATATAGTTATTTCCTCATGGGTTTAAAAAACAGATGGTTCTTAGATTCATATTGGATTAAGAGTTGTTTCTCTGTATTTAAAACCAAAGATGAGACTCCTTATTTAGTTAAAACAAATGAGAAAGGTTTTTACTTTATACAGGACAATGAAGAAGTATTGATTACAGGTGCTACAGATATCACTAAACCATTACTTAGAGTAGGTGAAATGATTACCGTACCAATGGGTACATTTCCTGGTCAAAAAGAAGAAATTAAAACTTCTTGTGGCATACTGTTTCAAAACTATTTAATGGTTATTGACCCATTTAATGGTAAAGTACCATTTATCAATAAACGTTTCTTCCCTAATGATGTAGAGAAATACTTTCTATATAAATGGGAACGTTCACGTGACGATATTACTGAAGATAAACCAGAAAAACCAGATGAAGTATTTACCGAAGAGTTTTTGAAATATACTGAGAATACTCTACACTTAGTAAACTATACACAGACATTCGTACCTTCTATTACTGAGAAGTCTTTAACCACTAATCCGCTACTAGAGAAACGTAGAAAAGAACTCTATGCTGAATATGGCGATAGATTAAATGACCCAGTAATTGCTGCTAAAGTAGATGCTGAATTAGTGGCTATTGATAAAGAATTCATGAAAGGTGATGACTCCATGGGTTTCTTAATCAGTGGTAAAGCATTTAACAATACACGTAAACGTTTGAACAATAACTTTGGTACACCGTCTACTTTAGATGATAAACCAGGTGAATTCGTTACACGTAGTTTAAAAGAAGGTGTGGATTATAAGAATCTATCTGTCTATGTAAATGACGCGTATAATGGTTCTATTGGTCGTGGTCTAGAAACACAAGAAGGTGGTGTATTGGTTAAAGACGCATTACGTTCTGCTGCTAACTTAAAAGTAGAAGGTGATGATTGTGGTAGTACACATGGTGTATTATATAAGATGCCAGATGATGTAGATAAATGTCTTAAGTATATTGGTTATTGGTATATTGTTAAGGGTGTTTCTTACAAAATTACTAATGAGAATATTAAAGACTTAGCTGGTAAGTATTTATTGTTTAGAGCACCTAGTATGTGTACTTCTAAGAACAATAGTTACTGTAGGAAATGTGTAGGGCCTAATATCTCGAATTACGAGAATGGTATTGCTACGGTTAACTCTAGCTTGGGTAGTGTCATCATGAATCTCAGCATGAAGATAATGCATAATAAGACTGTTAGTACTACTAAGTGGAGGAATTCCTTATTATCTTGATTTTATTAGAGTGTGTCGAAAGATGCACTCTAATATATTTTATTTTATTTCAAACACATACTACTAAATTGAAAGAGAAGAGCAATCTTCTAATAACTATTTTATTTTAATTAAATAATGGAGTATTATCATGGGTATTATTAGTTTTCACTATAGTGATGATGATGATATTGGTGCTCTTGAACACCTTATTAAATACAATGAGAAGTTACTTTCTCAAGCACTCGCATTCAGAGAGGAATGTATACAAAAGGGATTAGTTACATTAATCCCTGATTGTGAGAAGAAGATTTATAATCTTCGTGAAAATCTTGCGGGTCTCAGTGAACAAATGGTTCAAGCAATTGAATCACTGTAAAGATAACGCTATACTAGACAGGTATTATCCTGTCTAGTATAGTATTTATCCTAACACAATATATAATTTTTTTTCTTTAAATATCTTAGTTAAGTACTCTCTAACCAATCTATTATACTTAATTGGATTACTGGATTTATGTGTTGTTTGTCCCTTAACACTAATCCAGGCATTGATTGAGTCATCTGAAATGAAAGTATTTACAGCTTCATCTAATGTATCAAATAACACGCCATTATTGCTATAGTCTTTAACATATACAGTAGGAGTATATTTTGGATGGATATTGAAATAGATAAAATCTTTATCTTTAGATAAACAATATTTAGTAATATTTAGATTAGCGTGTTTTCTATTTAACCAATCAACGATTAATTCGTTATCACTAACTGTCTCTTGTTGTTCCCATACCCATTTAGGTACTTCTAATCTTTCTTTATAAAGAGTTAAACTAAGGAGAGATTGAGTCATGTTTATTTCCTCATTGCGCTAAAGACAAGATATATCAGTGCTAAAACTGCAATTAGACTAATGACAATTGCCATTAGTTGATCTGCTGTAGTCATTTTACTTTCCCAATAAAAAATAAAAAAATGTATATTAATACTAAAACCATTAGGAACTTAATCCCATAGTATACGTCATCACCTACTTTACTTTTAAAAGCTACTCTTTTGTCTTTTAAGTATTCTAGAGTAGGTGCTACTGTTACTACTACTGTTTCTATACCAGAATAGAGTTTACGAATAACCTTTTTAAATAGTTTCTTATAATCCATTTTATTTTACCCAGTAAAAAGCATAAGTAACTAGATAGGACACATTATAGTGTCCTATCTAATATACTCTATTGAATTGGTCCGCGAGGTGGGATTCGAACCCACACGACCGCAATGGTCGTCGGATTTTAAATCCGATATGTCTCCCTTGTTCCATCACTCGCGGATTATACTTTGGTACGCGCACCTGGAATCGAACCAGGGTCACCTGCTCCACGCCGCCGCTCTACTAATAAGCTAATGAACGTCAGTTGTTCGCCCATTCTGGAATTGCACCAGATTCTCTCGACTCGCAAATATTCTACCATTAAACTATACACGCAAAAATCGGTTTAAACTAGTTTCATCACCGAAAGTTTTGTCATACACTAGTACTTTACCTATTCATTACATTTTAAAGCAGTACCGTACGTCAGAATAGGAATTGAGTACGAGTACTTCTATTTGGTGGAGGGAGTAGGATTTGAACCTACGAACCTTTCGGGGCGGATTTACAGTCCGCTGGATTTAACCACTCTCCAATCCCTCCAGTTAATTTAATAACCCCATCCTTCAATATAAATAATAGAACCCATGGTATTATCTCCTAATTGGGAGTACTCTTACAGGATTTACCTGCATCTACTACCTTAAGTTACACTAATTTAACAATATTAATAAGCAAGCCGGTTTGAAGTAAAATTGTGCTTTTACATAACTTTTAGGTAATCGTTTTATTTTAAACTAAAGAGTACATTGACTGGTGCGTGAGGAGAGACTCGAACTCTCACTCCTTTCGGAACAGGCATCTAAAGCCCGCATGGCTACCCATTACATCACTCACGCTCATTTTCATATATAGAGAAGATATAGAAAATATTATTTAGTTTTTAAGAATACCTCTTCAACATATATTCTAGATTTTTTCAGATATATACTACTAAATTGAAAGAGAAGAGTAATCTTCTTATTTAACTATTCTTATTAACTTTATATAAAGGAATTTTATTATGTTGACTTTTGAACAAAAATCAAATTGGATTGTGAATAACCAAAACCGTATCGCCAAAGTAAAGAAAGCAATTGCTGCTTTGGAAGAAGTAATTGAAAAAACCGAAGCCCACCGTGTTTGTGTAGAACATAACTATCATCGTGAGTTGGGTTTATGTACCGGTAGCGATGCCGAATACTTAGCTATCTTTGAAAAACACGATTCAGATATCGCTAAATGTATCAATACCATCGGTGATGCAATCACTAAACGCAGTCGTTTGAATCTTCTGGCGACTAAACTGTTGCGCCATGAAAAAGTAATCTTCGCTCTGCCACACACTTGGTAAGGTGAAGATTAAAAAGAAATCCCTTAATCGGGATTTCTTTTTTTCTTTTTATTTCTTTTCTTCAAACGATTTCCAAATCCCGATAGATGTTGCAATCATCATCATCTTGTCAGAACCTATTACAGTATCATCTAACTTCCAACCTAATCTAATTCTAAGGCATTTATCCTTTTTAAATGGATAACGATAGATTAAGTAGAATTCCCAAATACCATTCTCATTATACTGGAATAATACACCTTCACAACCCTGGTCTGAGGTATCTGGATTACCATGGTTAATTAAACATTTACCAATTGGTCTACCTAAGTAATAATAGTCAAACCAATAGCCTTTATTACGCCATAACCATGCTGTACGACGTTTAAACTTAATAAGAGTAGTATCACCAGGCCATCTCTCTAAATGCCACTGGTCTCCGTCTATGGGGTTATCATGCGTTAACCAAGGTGTAAATACTTTAGGTACATTCCCTTCTTTATTAGTTAAACTAAATAAAGCAATAATAGGTCCTAATGGATAAGAGAGTAAACTTACTACTGTAGAGATAATAAACAAAGGAATAAAAAGAATAAGATTCTTAATGAGTTTAAAATAAATATGATTCATTTTTGCCTTTCTTAACTATTAATAGATAGTGTGAATAATCATACAAATTAAAAAAGAAACATAAGGAAATACTACTCTCTACTCCTATTTTGGAGTAGAGAGTAATACTTAAGAATAGGGGTGAAACAAAACCACCGAGTCACCAGCCTCTAGGAAATGAAAGGATATACACTACTATCCTAAATAACCTTTAGTAGAGGATTTGAACTAACTTTAGTCTTTCAACTTTCTATCTTTAATTCGTATAAATAATCTTTAAGCTTTAGTATCTTTCGAACTTTAAACTTTTAGCTTTTATCAATCGGCTATGGGCAGTATTATAGTTACCCAGATATATATATATTTCCTTAGGATGATTCGAACACCCGACAACCTGCGTATAAGGCAGACGCTCTACCCACTGAGCTATAAGGGATCGTATGCTAATTGATTGTAAGCATTTAGATTATTCCGAATCTAAGACGGAGTGTATTGGATTTATCATTATTCGATAACCAATGGTTTTGTTTCTTTAAAACAAAGCACTTATTTCTCAAATCTATCTTTTTAAAGACAAGAAAGAAGAATAGAAAAATCGAACTAAAAACTATACTTCTTTCATATAAAGAACTACTTCTAAATTTTATTTCAAATTCAAAAGTAGCCCCTTATTCTTTACAGAATACTAATCGATTAGATTAGAATTCAATCATGGTAGTGGCATTAGATTCAGACAAAACGTAGTCTACTTCCTCAATGAAAGTATCAATACGTTTACGTTCTGCTTCAATGTATTCACTTACATCTTTAATACCAGATACTTTAATTTCAACAAGAGCTGCTTTCAGACGACGCTCTTCTTCAGTCAGTACTGTATTAACATAATTTTCGTTAACGTCTTGACCTTGTGAACTTTTAATAAAGTTTTCACGTACAGTAGCAAACTTATTGTCTGCATTGATTTTACTTTGTTCTACACGAGAATCGGCAGTACGATTTTCACGAGCAATCTTTTCTAAGAAGTTACTACGATAAACAATAGTGTTTTTGTATACCAGAGCGTCAGCTACAGACAATTCATCACCACCAATAGTGACTTTAGTTATTTCGTTAGATTTACGCACTGCTGCTTTAATACGATTCAATTCAGCAAACAAATCATTGAATTGGTCGAAGTTAGATTTGGTTTTATTCAGAACTTCTTTGTAAGTATCTGTTACGTTATCTACTTCACGTTTAGCTAAAGTAGTCACAAATTCTTTATCTACCAATTGATTCAATTGTTTCTCAATGGTTTTAATACGAGTCAGTGCTCGGGTAATAGACATTGTAGTCATTTTGATTTCCTTTTTGAAATTGATGAAATTTAAACTTTAAAGAAAGAGAGGAAATAGGTTACATTTCACTTATTAGGTATTACTAAAACTATTTTGTTTTAGCGTGTGTAATACCTGTCTGGTCTTGGTATACACCATTATATCCTACATTGTCATCACTAGGAATATGTCTTGAGAAATAAATCGTACCAATGCCTTCATTAGCATATACACGCATGTGGATATTGGTTTGATTATAAATCTCTAATACTAATTGTCCCGACCAACCTGACTTCAGTGTAGTAGGTGCCATATTCATGCCTACACGAGCATAAGAAGACTTACAGTAAAGAACACCACTGATGTCATTAGGGATATTGAATCGCTCAACAGTGTGTGCCAATACCATGGTTTTAGGTGGGATTAGAAAATAGACTGTACCATCTCTTTCTCGAATAGGTTCAATGAAAAGACGAGTTAACTCTTTTTGTTCACTCAAGTCTTTCTTGATATCCAATACCGCATGAGCATGATTATCCTTATTAGGATTAATACTGGCTGTAGGAACAACCAATTCCAATGGTGTTTCAGCAATACGAACATCGTAACAATTTTCTGCTAGTCCGTAAGAAGCAACAATACGGCCCTCTACCATACTTACTTTTTTATTAACAAAATCAGTAATCACAGGAACATCAGCATAAGCCAATGCTTTAATTTCATCACTATTCAAATACATTTATCTTTTCCTTTTTAAGTATACGTTAAGAGTATAAGTATTCTGTTAAAATATTACCTAGTAGATTACGACATTTAATCTCCATATTACTTACATCGTAACTTAATTCAGACATATCCAAATCAACACCTAGTAGTCTAGGAAATTCATATCCACAATAATAGATTTGGTTGACTCTTTGTCTTTTTAATTCTTCGATTTGTTCTTTAAACTTCTCATCTTGATTATAACGAGAAGCAATACCTGTTTTTACGACATAAGAAACAATATCAAATAGTTTTTTACCACTAGGTAAAATGTTAGTACGTTTAGTAGTAATATACTCTATCAAATCTTTTTTAGTTGATTCAATAAAACCACTATGGTCTTTTGGTCTTACTGTATCACTCATCAGATTAAAATCTACATAATCGTAAATGGCTTCGAGTATATTGTTATACTGCTTTAACTCACCTGTAGGAGAGTCTATAAACACAGGCCTATTACCTACAATACCTAATGGACTAGAACCTTTAAACCAATAAGCATTGCCGTGAACCTTATCTTCTGTAAACATCGCATTAAATCGATTAGGACACTTATTAGAATCAATACAGAATGTAAACAATACACGAGTGTTGAATAACTCTTTTTCTATCTTTTCCTGAAAATCTAACCAAGATTCTTCTGTTGAGAAATATTGAACCACAGGTATTCTTAATTCGTCAATACAATGTCCAATACCATTGTCTTCAAAATAACCTTTTTCAAACTTCTTTAAAGCATGAATAAACACATCCATGTTAAATTCAAATGGCTTATCGACAATAGCATAAGGGACACTTACTAAGTTCACATTCTCGGTACTAAAACACCAATAACCATTTTCACTAAAGTAATCATCTTCTAGTTCTTTAAACATGTTATACCAAAGCGGATACGTTTCTTTAAAGACTTCTGTAACTCTTACTGAATCCTCATCAGGTAATCCTTCGTAACATACAGGTACAGCTAAGTTTGTTAAACTAATATCACAATCGAATAAACTTCGTTCTATAAATCGAACAGACATCTCAATCTACCTTTTTAAGCTATATTTTCATTGATATTCAAAAGTACATAAAAAATACACTATACTCAGGTATTCGCCTGAGTATAGTGTTTATAAAAATCAACAACTTTAGGATTAACAAAGAGAAATAAATACTCATTCAATACTTTACTAAGCACGTTTTATCCCATTATAAGTTTTCAGAAACATTTTCCACATAACGTGCATTACAAACAACTAAGTTATTATTCTCAAGACCAGTATTTACAAGGTTCTTAACCTGAGTTATATTAACCACAAAAAGGACACTGATTCAATTTGTTTTGCATCCTTGTGGTTTAAACCCTAATCACCTTATAACGAGCCTTATCCAAATAATAGCTTAATCGTTATCTTTACGTTTAGGTTAGTAAAGGTATTAAACTTTCAATAGATTTCATAGGAAGTGGTTTTTCGATTTCATTACTTAGTTTTTAGTTTACATTGTTCAAAATTATATTTCAGCATATATATAGACTTATAAAAAAACTTAAAATCGCGCGAAACATACTTGGGGGGCTGCGCGATGCAGGAGCGCCGTGCGTCATGGTGGATACCAGACTTGTTGAATCTTGTTGTTCATTAAGCGAACGCTTGTTGGATTTATCCTTACTCTTTATTTCTCTTATCCCTATTTGTTGCTTCCGCAACCATCTTCTAAGTACGAATAACACTATCCTCTTTATCGCCTCTTTAGGCGTATGCTAAAGAGGATAGGGTTAAGAGGATTAGAAGATATTAAAAACCCATACTCACTCACGGATACTAACGTCGTAGACAGAATAATGGATACTACCACTTGTAATCCATTTATTCGAGTGAGTGAGTATAGCAATAGTTGAATAACTCAATAAACCAAATCCCACTACGGATACTAGTGCCACAGGCGTATAGAGGTATACCTTCTTGGATATACCATCTATTCGAGTAGTGGGATTTGTGTAAGGGTTGAAAACTTTTTACAAATAGTCTTTGGTTTATCCAAAGACGTTAGTAACGTGCGTTGCTTCATTTGTCTTTTATATTCTTTTATACCTTCTTGTTTAAGCAACGTAGTTACAATAGAGAAAGCGTAAGCTTTCTCTATTTACTTATTCTTTATTTGTTTTTATTTTTTATTTTATTTTTTTTCTTTCTTTTTAGACTACTATATTATGAAACGAGGAATGACCTTTCGAGTGAAGTGATAACGGAACGGGGTGGGGAGTGACGAGTGGAATAATATAGTAGTCTTTTTCTTTCTTTTTTGGGGGGAAAGGGGGGTGAGGAGGAGGAGGGTTGTTAGGGAGGAGGAGGAGAGGGGGGAAAACCCCCCTTTAAAATTTAACATAAAACCATACGCTACAGCGTAGGGTTTACCTACCCTTTTCATACCCCTTAGTACACGCTCTAGCGTAGGGTATATTTACCCCTATTATCCATTCTAGCTAAGCTTATGAATGATTACTTTATAGTCGTTCTAATGTACATTTAACCCTATAAGGAATATTAACAATGTCTAATCGTCAAAAACAACGCGGTAATAACCGCAATGGTATGAATCCTGCTAATGCAGAACCTATCCAGCTAGAAGAAGCAGAAGACTTGGAAGTCTCTACTGAAGACTCTCCTTCCATTGAAGAAGGTCGTGAATATACTACTAACGATATTCTTCTACCAGATGCTACTGAGGAAATCCACAATCCTTCTGTAGACTTAGAACAAGAGCAAGAAGAAGACCGTCGTCGTCACGTATCAGGTGAACTAGACGTAGATGAAGTATTAGGTTTAGTAAGCTTAACCGCTCGTATGTCTTTACTTGGTATTATTGACTACATTGAGAAGATGGAATCTTTCAAAGGCGTCATTCGTGTCTTAATGAACGATAAGGGCTTTGTTACCAACCAAGGCCCTATCATGCAAGCAGAACTATTCCGTAACATTATGGATATTATCACTAAGACTTCAGACTTAGATTTCCGTTACTCTATGGACTTACTGATGCAGTTGTTCGTAAAACACGGTAAAGAAGGTCAACCACTCAATATCTTCTCTCTCATGCGTTTCCAAGAGAATATTCGTCTTGACTTAGTAGAACAGCAATGCTATCCTAACTTAATGACCATGCTAACTGTATTGGCTGACCCTACTACTCGCAGTAGTAAAATCAATAAAGAAATTGACATGGGTCGTGCACTGCAATATGGCTTTAGTGAAATGGCTCGTAATCGTCTACTGGCTTACTTCGGACGCTAATCTAGCTATAATAGACTTATCTACACTAGAGGAATATTCCTCTAGTGTAGTGAGTCGTTATTTAATGACTATTAATGGCTTATTTTTAACCAATAACAAGGAGTCCACATGAACATCAATGAATGGAACAAACTATTAATCAAAGCTGGTTGTAAGACAGCTGTAGCCCACCAATGGGCACCTTACTTTGCTAAGCATTGTAATACCTTTAAAATCAACACACCTAAGCGTATAGCCTCATTCCTAGCCAATGTCATGGTAGAGTCTATCTTCTTAACCACCATGCGCGAGAACTTACGTTATTCAGCAAAAGGCTTAGCCAATACATGGCCTAATCGATATTCTCAGACAGGTAAAAAAGGTGGTTTACCTAATGCTAAAGCAAATGCTATTGCTGGTAACCCTATGGCCATTGCTAACCACTGTTATGCTAACCGTATGGGTAATGGTTCTGAAACTTCTGGAGATGGGTGGAAACATGCTGGCAAAGGCCCTATCCAATTAACTGGTAAAGACAATTACATTCGTTTCTTTAAGGAGAATAACCTACCCCTTAACACAGACACTGATAAGCTTCTAGAGCCTGATTTAGGCGCATTAGCAGCTTGTTGGTTCTGGAGTAAAGCCAATATTAACGCTAGTGCTGATGCAGGTGATTTTGATGGTTGTTGTGATAGAGTAAACATTGGTCGTAAGACTAAACCTATTGGTGATGCTCATGGTTATACTAACCGTAAGAAGGTTTATAATGTCTTATTACCTTACTTAGAGAATAATCTTTCTAATTTACTAAAAGGTGGTGGTACTATTCCTAATGTACCTGCTATGGAAATTATCAGTAGTATTCAAGAGATTGAAGAAGCTGAGTATAATGGTGAAGTAGAAGAATCTGTAAGTACCTTTGAAGAATTGTAATTAACTTTAATTTTAAAAATATAATTTTTTATTATAGTTTACTCTATATGAAAGAAGTAGTAACAAATAGCAATCCGAACCGTAAATGCTTTTCCCCTTTCGTTTGTCATTTACCAGAGGAGATTGTTATCTTGGTGGAATAAAGGACGAATCAATCTTTTACATTTACCATCCACAGTAAGAACCTGATATACATCGGTTTGTATCGTTGTTCTTTTCCTTTATACTACTTCTTTCAACCTTATTCTAAATAAGGGTTTGTTACCTTAACAACACGTATCATCCGTGGTATACGTAATAAGCAAAGCTTCAGAGTAGTACGGGGCCTTAGGGAAACGAGAAGTAGACACGTCCTTCCTGTCGGGGATCGGCAGGCGCTGAGCATGACCAGAGCGTAGTCCATACATTAACAACATTAACAAAAACAACACCTTTAACAAAAAAATCATCATCATCAAAAAAATCAAAATTATCAATATCATTAACAACAGTAGTATAGAAGTTTTTGTTGGTCGGCTCAGGGGTGGTGTCCCTGGGTCGGCCAGTGCCATGAATATGGTATATTATCTATAAATTAAAAATATAGAAACATATACAATTATGGTGTAAAGACCACTATGTCTTTATTTTATATAAAGGAAACCAATATGGAAAATATAGGTGAAATATTTTCTACCATTGCTATTGTTATCTTTATTGTAATAATGGTAGTGAATAATGCGTGATGTAATGACTATTTTGATTTACATCATCTTACTTGTATATTTATTAACAATGGGATATCTATTCTATAAACTCTATATCCCAAAACGGAGACGAAAATGAAAACCCTATTTCAAAACTTATTTTCACTGTTTACTAAAAAACATCATTTTGACGATATCAGTAAACTAGAATACATCGATGCCATTCTGACTAAAGCCAATCGATTTGACGGCAAAGATGGTTTTACTTTATCTAATGGTGATACACTTATTGACAATGATAAAGTGATTGTCGTTAATTGGCACATCTATTGCCGTCGTAACCAAGTTGAAGAAATCATGGCTAATATTCCTAAATACAGTTGTCGTGTTAAATCTTTATCTGGTGTAGATATTGACGTATATGGAAATGAAATCAAATATTTCCATGAAGAATATCGTTTTACCATTGAATCTAACAAAACAAATGTATTTATCTTTACATTTGAAAGTTCTGAAATGGTGTAAAAAAATGATTAAAGAAGTATTGATTAAAAATCGTTTACAAGAATGTGCTTTTGTAGACGATAACTTAGAAGAAATTGAAACATGGTTATTAAAACATGGAGTAGAATCTTCTATCTGTAATACAGAAAAGAACATTTACGTTGATTCTTATCATGGTGAAATGAAAGCGGTTAAAGGCGATGTTATTTCATTTGTCGATGACCACAAAACAGGCGAACCTATTAAGAAGCCTATCGTTTTCTCGAAACGTGGATTTGAACTACTCTTAGAACAAACCCGTTAATCTTAACTCTTATATAAAGGAACAAACATGTTTACTAACTTGAAACCTATTTACACAGATGCATTGAACTATGAACTCAATGATTTGTACAGAAAATGTAAAAAGAATGGATATAAAGAATATCCTGACTCTAAAAAATACACACAACCAGAAGGTTATGGTGTGTATAAAACGGATAATCAAGCGTATCTGGTGCCGTTATATAGCCACTGTACCATTGACCCTATCACTATGGAAAATGGTACCCCTACTTTAAACATTGGTAGTACACTGGCAGAGTATTCTACCAAACATGGTTTTGTAAGTACTTTTGGTAATGACTCTTTATTCGTTATCAAAGACTAATTCTATTAACCTTCTGTTTAGGGTTTAACAGAAGTAAATAACTTAAACCCAATCCCCCTCTAACTAAACACTTTACTTGTAAAAAGGAAATCAAAAAATGACTAAAATGACTAACATTGCCCTGGCCGTAATTGCTGCTGCAGCTTCTACTACTGTGTTGGCAGACAATTCGGTAACAGGTACTTATCAAGTTGTACAAGGCGATAAAATTACTGTAACTGGTAGTGGTAATACTACTGTAGGTACAGCATTGGTAAACAAAGGTCTATCTAATACTGCCTTTGGTATCAATAGCTCTGTCGAAGGTAAAGACAGTGTAGTAGGTGGACAAGGTTCCGAAGTCAAAGGTAATATGTCAGTTGCTATTGGACATCTTGCCAAGGCAATGGAATCAATGAATACCGCCGTTGGTTCAGAAGCATCTGCTATCGGTCAATCTTCTACGGCTATCGGTAAAGGTACTCGTACTGAAGGTATTGGTTCTACCGCTGTAGGCGCTCATGCCTATTCTAAGCAAAACTCTGATGTAGCAATGGGTTTGCATGCTAATGCATTGGGTGGACAATCCACTGCTATTGGTCAATCTACACGTGCCGAAGGTGGCCAGTCTACCGCTATTGGTTCTGGCGCTACTTCTACTTCTCGTTTCTCTGTAGCTGTAGGTACAAATGCTAAAGCCAATAATGAGCATGACGTGGCTATTGGTTCTTTCTCTACTACAGAGAAAGCCGTAGGTACTTCTAGCGCTATTATTAATGGTGTAGAATATGGTACATTCAAAGGCCATAAACCTGTAGCCACTGTATCTGTAGGTAAAGAAGGTAACGAGCGTACCATTACCAATGTAGCAGCTGGTCGCGTTTCTGCTGAATCTACTGATGCAATCAATGGTTCTCAACTGTACTCTGTTGCTACTAAAGTAAGCGACAACGCGGCGTCTGTTGAAATCTTGAAAGAAGCAGTGGCTTCTAATGAAAGCAGTATCGCTGTTAATGCTAATCGCATTACTAGTAACACCCAAGCAATTGAAGGTATTAACAATACCATCAACCAACACACTACTTGGAACGAAGCTCAAGATGTACAAATCAATGAGCTGCGTAAACTCGTGAATGGTTTGCATGGTGACAATGCCGAAATCCGTAAAGAGCTTCATGATAACCGTCGCGAAGCACGTGCAGGTATTGCTGGCGCTAACGCAATCGCTGCAATCCCACAACCTCACGCTCCTGGTCAAACGGCTATCGGTGTCGGTGCAGGCTACTTCAAAAACGAAGGTGCGGCAGCTGTTGGTGTTTCCCATATTTCTGATTCTGGTAAATGGGTATCTAAAGCTGGTATCAATGTAGACACTCGCCGTAACATCGGTATTGGTCTTGGCCTCTCTTATGTATTCGGTGGCGTAAAAGTACCTGTACAAACCAAAGAAGTAGTACATGAAGTAGTGCGTGAAGTGATTGTGCGAGAAGTACCAGCACAACCTACCACTAAACGTATTCGTGGTTAATTGAAGTAAACTACTAGAGTGGAGATAAATCCACTCTAGTAGTATTATTTTTTATATAAAGGAGAACTATATGTTTTTTGATGTTAAGTTGGAAAATCCTGAATACAGACCTGTAGAATTAGATAGATTTTACGATAAAGATAAATCAGTGGATAACTTAATCCATAAAATTAACTACACAGCTGAAAGAATCATCCGATATTACGATAAACAATTTAGTCGTAAAGGACTATCTATTTCTTTGAAAAAGGAAGCTCGAGATGGGTTAGTATATAACACCATCTTAATCAATAAAGTAAAACATAAATTTTTATTCTTTAAACATGAAGAAAAGTTTATGGTGAGTAATCTACTCAATGAATTCTTTACAGATTTACACAGACGTTACTTATTAACTACACCTTTTAATGATGCTGAGTTAATTAGTGATGATTGTACTAAAGCTTATATGTACGCTATACTTATTCTTAATAACATTGTTACAGACATTAGTGATGAATGTATACGTTACAGAGAAATCTGTTCTGACTATATAAATCTAATTGGATTATTGAGCATTATTAACAATATTGGTAAAGTACCTTTAGGTAATGATTTTAATGAGAAGTATCTATACGATTACTTAAGCATTCCTGTTACACATCTCAAACACATGAATGGTGTAATCATTAAAGTTATAACTGAATACATGGCATACTATTCACCAGTAATTGAGATTATGGTTTGTGATAGAGATAGGACTCCAGTTAAGGGACATTTAAGATTATCTTCGAGTAACCAAAGTGAATCAAAACTGATGAGTTTCCTTAGAACAAATCTCTATAGTCAAGTAACTATAACATCGCGTGTTAGTTAATTTTTAATATATTTTAAATATATATTACTATAGTGAAAGGGACGACGGTTCCTTTCACTATTTTATTAAACTTTATATAAAGGAAACAAAAATGATTAATTTAAACGATAACCAAAACTATTACATTCATCGTATTAGTAAAAAATACAAAGAAGATTTTGAAAGAGACTATGGTTTGTCACTGTTCCTTAGTCTTGACTACATGGGTTCAGCTGAATATGAATTCGGTGCTGTAGGTGACAGTATTAAATTCCTTCGTGAGAATGTTAATGACTATGTTCTTAAAGTAGGTAAATTTAAATTAAATATTTCAGGTAAAGAAGAAGTCACTAAACTATTCATGTTTGTCCCTAAGGGTACAGATGATGAATATATTCCTAATCTGTTTAAAAATATCTACGACTATAAACACCGTACCAAAGAAGGAACGTATATTCAAGATGTCGGAGATCTTGATAATAAAGCAGGTTGGCCTGTTACATGTGCATGGCTTAATTTACGTGTGAATGGGTATGCTAGTGAAGAAATTCCTTGGTTTGTTTCAACAGACCCAATGATTGCTTGGTATTTCTATAAGTTAATTATGGTTGATAGTAATATGGACAAAGAACAAAAACAAATCTTTGATTCTATTTCTATTGGTCAAAAGGTAACTTATCCTTACCATGATGGTAAACAATTCATATTTGAAGAAGGTACTGTAGCTGGATTTAATGAAGATTCAGTTACAGTTAAACGATTCAATAAAAAACTTCGTTTCCATTGGCGTCAAGTAATATTTAAGTAAATAGATTACAGAGGTAGGAATTCCTACCTCTGTAATTACTCTTTTTTTTAATTAATATTGTGATAGTTAATAGTTAATAAAGGAATATAAAATGATTATTGGTGAAAACAATATATTACAAACAGTATACGAAAAACATTTTCACAGAAGACAAGACTCTAGAAGTTACGTAAATGAACAGCTTAGGTTAAAAGTAGATAGCGCTTATGATAAAGAAGCTGAAAATATAATTATGGAGTTTATTAAAGAAAGTACTCCTACAATAAATTCTGTAGCAGAACAGATTGAATATGGTAAAAGAATATCTAAAGAAATATTGCCTTTATTACTAAGGATATATTTAAACAACTATATCCATAGAGCAAATGATTTTAATATTGATGGTGACGAAGACTTGAACTTTGATCGTAATAGAGATATTGTCTCAATTCGTGAGCAAATCTACGAACCTCTTATTTACAAACACATCAATATTAAAGGTGCAGGTAGCTATACACCCTATGCACCAATTGGGTTCTTTGGGTATACCTTTGCAGATTATAAAGTTAAAGAAGAAGCTATTGCTCAAGGTTGGTTGAGAGACTCTACTAAACTAAAACCTAGTTATCGAGATTCTGTTAAAGAATTTGGTTTGAGAGTTAATTCGCTGTTATTTCCAATTAACGAACAATTTAAAAGTGATTTAGTTTCTTATAAAGAAAGACTAGAAACCAATAAAACTAAACCAGCTATAGAGTATACCCCTGAGTTCTTTGATTTAGTTAAACTACTAAATACCAATAGCGCCATTAATAATGAATATTGTAAGTCAGAAAGAACCATGCCTGATGGTATTATTGACAACATGGATGACTTAGTAATTACTTGTAATCCTATTATTTATTTTAGTTATTTTGATATTCTTAAAATGCCTTATAGTCAATTTAAAAATAAGGTATTAGAACAAGTTAAGAAGTTTAAAAATAGAAATCCTAAAGTAGTTGAGTCTGAAGTAGATACAAGACTAGCTCGTCCAAATAAGATAGCAAATAGAGATGGTGTATTGGTAGATTATGTTCCAAACAATATCTATATTAAAAAGAATGGTGCTTGGGATAAACTTAATATCGCATTCTGTAAAGTAGCAGTATATATTTCTAGTACCTATTTAGCATGGTATGGATTTGGTACCGCTGATTCAGATGTGCAAAGAACTGTAGAAAACAGAATATTCATTAACCAAGTAAGGAAATTTAAAGAGTTACTTAAAGCTTATATGGATATTGAAAAATATAGTGGTGGTTATTTAGCTAGTTCTGGTCGTACTTATCCCAATCCTTGGTTTAAATCTGTTGATTATACTAATCCAAGTGCAGGACATCGTATAAATACAGATAATGTAATTACGAATAAAGACATTGGCGAATATATCTTTAATTCATTAAGTCGTAAGATTAGTAATTTAGTATCTTTAACACCTACTGCACCTGATGGTAGTATTTTCCTTCCAATATTTTACTGCGGTAATGCGTTAAATGAAAACCAAGTAAGATTAATGAATAATGGAATGCGTGATTATAATTTTACCTTATTGTCTAAAGAATTATATTACTATAGTGGCGATAGTTTAAATATAGCTAATAGAGACATACAACCAGAAACAATAAGTCTTAATAAATTCAATAATAGATTCCATGTCGAATATGGTTTTGTAGAAGATATGGATTATATGGCAAGTGTTTGGAGCTTAGATGAACCAGTGAAAGGTGAATATCTAGAATCATTTGATGAAGAAATTTATGGTTTTAGAAATGGTTATACTTGGTTTATGCGTGAATTTAACATGCGTTATTCAGTAGAACAACATAAGTACAAAACATTACTTAATGCAATGTTTGATATTGTTAAAATGTCTGCTTTGAATAATTTACACTATGGTGTATTAAAAGGAAATGCATTAAAACAATTAAAGACCAAACTCAATATTACACAAGACGATGAGTTTAAAGTATTTTACATATTAACTAAAACCATGGATAAGAATGGAAATACACATAATATTCCATTGTCTGATTTCTATAATCTTATAACAGATGATAAGTATACTGAACACAGGTATAAAAATAAAGTATCTGATAAAAATGCTTTGATGTTTAGAGGTGAGAATTGGCGCAATAAACTTTCTTATGCGGATTACATGACTGATTTAAGGAAGAAAGTAGAAGCTTTACCAGACCATGTGATTGATAGAGAAAGTATTGAGTTAATTGTTAAATATGTATTTTTCTCAGTATTACACAACATATGTACATCTGAAGGCGAATCAACTCTACCAGATAAAATCATTACTACAGATACAGTCGATGAAGCTTTAGATAAATATTATCGAGCTAATCTATTAGAAAATATTTATACTTGGACAGGTAATTTGGATTTATCTTATAAGTATATTTAAAAAAGGACAATAAATTGGAACACAGTATAATGTTTAATTTTATCATCAGTATCCTGTTGGTTTTAGCCATAGGTGTTATTTGGACTATTTTGTGTAAATTACCATAAAGGATTTTTAAGATGGAATTAATGGCAAACATTACGTTAGTATCTTCACTGGTACTGACTTTTGTAGCATTTATTGGTACATGTGTTATCGATCTTTAGTATAATTTTACAGTTAATAAAGAGATATGGGTTACACCATATCTCTTTATATTATTAGACATTCTTTTTTAAATATTGAATAAACATATATCATTATAGTGAGAGATATTTAAATATCTCTCACTATTTCTTAACACTTATTAAAAGGAAACTAAAATGATTATTTATACAAAACAACGCGATGAAATGATTGAAATCATTAAAGAAATGTACAATGAGATTTTTAAAGATTATAAAAAGATTTCTGATTCTAAAGATTTTAAATTAGAATTTGATTATTACTTTAAAGATAGTGTTTGTATTTATATTAGTAAATTATCGGATAGAACCGGATTCCTTACTGATAGCGGTATGTTTAGTACTAAATCTAAATATGATCATTTTGCTTGTACCAAAGTAGGAATGGAATTATTGAATTCATTTGATAAATTAGGTATTGAGAATATCGATTACGAAGTCTTTAGAAAAGTATTCGTATACGCTATGTGTTTACATAGAGAATACCAAGGCTCATCTAGAGAAGATATCGTAGATGCCCTGTTATACGAGGGAGATAAATTAGAACGTTTAGAATACTATAAGAAGTTCGTTAATATTTGTACTATGTTTTATCTCACTACTAAGGAGTTAAAACTAGCTAATATCGACGATGTTGATAGTAATAGTGGCTATAAACTTAGGAATCTATTCGGAACATACATTCCTTCTGACTTAGGTGAATTTATTAAATTAGATTTAAATGAAGACAAATATAGAACACTTGGATTTATTATAGACACTATTAAAGGTAATTTGACTTTTGATGTATCGTTCCAAGATAAAAAAGAAGATAATCGAATTATGCCTATTTTAACAACAATGGTACTTAAACAAATAGGAGATAAAGAAAAAGGTATCACTAATACATTGATTGATTTTGATACAAATGTACGCGACTTCTTACTGAATAATAATGAGAGAGCACTCGTTATTAAATACAGTAAAAAGAAACATGGCATAGAGATTACTTTTAATCACTCTGATGGTGTGTTGTATCATTTTATCCCATCTAATCTTATAAAAGCATACAGTGAGAAAGAAAATACTTTTTATGGTCATTTACCACTTACTGTAGTTAAGATAAAAGGCGAGGATAATATCGAATTACCGTGTACTGTATACGAATTAGCTCTCGCTGATTAAAATTATAGTAGTTGAAAATATTATGGATTAAGTGAGTATACACTGGATTAATCCAGTGTATACTTATCTTTATATTTTTTAGTTTAAATGGAGTAACGAAATGGAAAATACTTTCTTAGAAAAATTAAATAACACTAAGTTATTCAAACTTATGTCAATTGAGAAAAGTATAGTAGAAGGTAAATTAGTCGAATTTACAGAATCTGATGTATCAGACTACAATACTAAAATGCTACATGAATTAAAAGATTTAGTCGAGTATTTAAATGCAAATACCGACCCTAATGAAGATGTTGAATCAGACATCGTTATTGAGGAAAACCCAGGTTTTAATATTCCTACAGTTAAAGTAAATAAATTACTAGGTAAAGAAAACGAATTTACTTATACAGATGATTATCTTCTTGAAGTAGATAATGTATTTGGTGAATTCTCTGGTATTTTTATTTTTATTAAAGAATTAGAGAGTCTAAAACATTCTATTCATGATTTATATCGTAATGGGATTTCTAAAAAGATTAAAGCACTTTTAAAATGGACATGTGATAATATCGTCTTCTCTATTAGCAATATAACTTGCAAAACATGGAGTGGGATAGTTAGATATAACTTAGATAATAATCAACTAAGTAATATTGGTCAACTATTGGGTGTGAGTAATCTTAAGTCCAGTAGGATAGATTACTATTTAAAGAAAGATTCTAATTACTATAAACTTAATACTACTTGTAAACAAGAGAGTTTTGTGTGCTTAGGTGATTACATTTTAAAGATTAATTCCGATGAGATTTCGTCTTATTTGAATAGTGCTTTTAGAATAGATTTTAATAAATCAGAGGCAGAGTATTTTTATACAATGGAATCTGATTTAAGAGAATTAATGAAATTTGTAGATAAAGTAGTTATTAATAACATTATACCAGTTACATTGTTAGATGACCCAATTGACAGATATAATGGTTCAATCAAAATAACTACACACCATAACTATTCTGGTAAAACTTTACAAGTAAGTACATCAAAAACGCTTTCTCTGGTAGATGATGTAGTGTTTATTAAGAAATCTAATGTCCATGGATTTACGTATTATAAAACAGGGATAGACTATACTAATAGGATTAGACTTATCCCTGAGATAGCTATTAAATATCTAGCTGGTAATGAAACTACCAATATTAGATTAAATATCCAATCAAATACAATTAATGACTTTTTTATGTCTTAACTAAAAGAGAGGATTGCTCCTCTCTTTTTTATAAAAGGAAACCAAAATGGAAAAGATATTCAACTGGGGTACAACTGTATCTAAAGAAGAACTTGTTAGAAAAATTAATGAGTTAGCCAATATTGTTTTAGACAATACAACAAAAGACAATAAATTATTTACTGAAATTGATAAATCTAGTTTTTATACAAAAAGATTTCCAGATTTATTTAAATTAACAGTATTTAATAAAGATGGTAAAAAATATAATCCAGATGACCCTAATGATAGAGTATTTGGGATATCTATTAAAGATATTAATTTAGAAACAGATGAAGAAGGATATGTTAAATACGAAATTAACCAATCGAATATTAAACATACCCCAAATGAAATTGATAATCGTATTTTAAATGCGTATATTATTTCTAGGATCATCGTCGATACTGTTAATTATTGTAATGCTAAATATAAGTTCTTCGTTCCTAAAGAGAGTGACTTATACAACGCATGTTACACATTGGTTGAATTTGTTCTTTATCTAAGATTAATGGACATCAGTCCAGAAAGACAATTTTCTACGCTAATTTATCTTATCGATGCTATTGACAATGATAGTATAAATATGTTTTATACTTTAGCACATCGTTTAGGTATTCCATTGTATAGTGGAGATAGCGATATTTTTCTAGAACAATTACATAATAGTTTTTATAAGGTACAATCTTGTTGTAGAATACATTCAGATGAATTTAACATTAGTGTTGAAAAAGTACATAACGACGTGATTTGTTTTGAACTAGCAGATATATATTCTGCACCAAGCGATAAATACTTTATGTTAGGTGATAAGAAAATTTCACTTACTTTAGATATTAGTACAAATCAGACTTTACCTAGTAATTCTTTATTTAAAAAGGATATGGATTGTCTTTTAGATAATTCAGGATTACAATGTTTTAAATTCACTGACGATGTTAGAGAGTTATATCGGGATATAGGTCTATATAACATAATGGCTGAATGTATTACCAAATATAAAAACAACAGTAAATACAGTATTGTTAAAATCTTTAACTATTCTTTATCAGATAATGATGAATACAGTATTTGTAAAAGTTCATTGTCATTTCTATCACTAGATTATATACATCACACAATAATCGACGGCTTATTGCCACGTACAATATTTAAGTACACCTACGAATCACGTGATAGGATTATGATATTACCCATGTTAGAAGCAGAATTTAGACATATGGTAAAGAATGCTATGAAAGCAGAAGAAGCCGTGGAAGTACTAGAAGAACTAAATTAAGGAATCTAAAATGCGTACATTAAAAGATTTAGAACTAAGTCTTTTAATTGAGTTAAAAGATAATGTATCTAAATATAATGAATATAAGGCTATATGGGAAAATTGCTTAGATAATGTTAGGAAATGTAGAAAAGATTTTTCATTAGTTCGACCAAGAGATTCGGAATATAGAAAAGAATACTTTCTTACATTATTACTTAAAGCAATAGAAGAAGAGAATAAAGCTAGAGATAAGTTTAATAACGTATCAGATAAGCTTATTACGATAGAATATAAGTTAAGTGAAACTAAACGTTTATTAAAACGTAAAGAAGAAACCAACTTGTTTAATCTTAAAAACCGTCAACAATCAGTAACAATCATCAACTTATTATAAGGAGTGTTTAACATGGGTACAGTTGTAGAAGAAGTATTACCTCGTTTCGGTGAAGAAGCTGAACAAAATCAACAGCAAGATAGTGACGATAAGGAGTGAATCATGCAAGAAAAGGTAAAACACCAATATTCTGTATTTGATAGAAATCCTAATGATGCTACTAAGGAAGCAATGTTTCTAGGTCAACCAGTAAATGTACAACGTTACGACCAATCTAAATATCAAATCTTTAATGATTTAACAGAGAAACAAAAATCATTCTTTTGGAGACCTGAGGAAGTAGATGTGTCTCGAGATAGGATGGATTTTGCCAATCTTCCAGATAATGAAAAACATATTTTCTTAAGTAATTTAAAATATCAAACACTTTTGGATAGTGTCCAGGGACGTGCACCAGCTATTGCATTCTTACCTATTATTTCTATTCCAGAATTAGAACACTGGACAATATGGTGGACTAGTATCGAAGGACTGCATTCTTTCTCTTATACACATATCATTCGAAATGTGGTCAATGACCCAAGTGAAGTATTTGATGACATTGTAGTCAATGAAGCTATTTTGAAACGAGCTGCTGAAATTTCAAAATACTACGACGAATTAATCGAACTTCAAAAGTATTATGATCTTTTGGGTGAAGGTGAATTTGAGATTAAGAATAAGAAAACAGGTGAAGTAAAAGAAATCACCATTAGTAAAAAAGAATTAATGAAGAAAATTTATCTTTGTATGTTTTCTGTAAATGCACTTGAAGCCATCCGTTTCTACGTATCGTTTGCTTGTTCGTTTAGCTTTGCTGAACGCAAGTTGATGGAAGGTAATGCTAAAATCATTAAATTCATTAGTCGTGACGAGTCACTTCATCTAACTGTAACACAGCATATCATTAACATCTTGAAATCAGGTAAAGAAGGACAAGAGTGGAAAGAAGTAACCGAAGAGTGTGAAGCTGAAACTTACGAAATCTTTAAAACAGTGGTAGACCAAGAAAAAGAATGGTGTAAATACTTGTTTAAAGATGGTAGTATGATTGGTTTAAATGAGACTATTTTGAATCAATATCTTGAATATATTGCTAATGCACGTATGCGTGCTATTGGTATGGAACCATTCTTCCCAGAAGTGAAAAGTAATCCTATTCCTTGGATTAATGCTTGGTTGACCTCAGACAATGTTCAAGTAGCACCACAAGAAGTGGAAATCTCTTCCTATCTTGTAAGCCAAGTGGACACTCAAATCCAAGATGGTGATTTAGATATGGAACTTTAATGTAAGGTAATTAAGATAGAGGGATATTACCCTCTATCTTAATTTTTATTAGTTATATAATATTTAAATGAAGTAGGTAACGAGCTACTATAAAAAATCGTTAATATATTAATCTTATTTTGAAAAGGACTTTAAGATGTCAACATTAAACGAAGAAAATAAAACTGTTTTGGCAATCGAAGCTAATTTATTAGCTGACTTTTTATCTACAACAATTAGTCAAACACCCAAGGGTGTTTCATTGTTTTGTTGGAAAGATAAGAAATTCTTTAAAGAAGAAACTGCTGCTTCAACAATGCAGATTAAGTTTGCAGAAAACTGGATTAATCACCTTATTGGTAAAAACAATATTACCGAAGAAGCATGGATTACTTTACAAAAAATCTTCTTTAAATTAGACGTAAGTGACCTTTGTTATTTTGTAGTTAGGACATCATCTGCCTCTGATGTTAACGATCGTTATTTAACATCTCTTAAAGAATTCATTATGGATTATTATAACCTTGGTGATGAAGAAAGTTTTAAAGTATTTATCGATAAGGTTAAGAATAATTTACTCTATGATTTTATCTCTAATAGTACTTCGAGTAAGGATAGAAATTCCCCAATTAGACTTAATGGCTTAAGAATTGCCGATACTAAGGTTAAGTTTAATGATAAAATTATGGATTTTAGTGATTTTATCTCAGATGATCTTTTGTTTAGTAATCGAGACAATGCTTCTATTCCAGTATATTTTAAAGAATATAAAGACATGTCCATTTTTGACTTTATTAGAGCAGAAGATATCGAGCAATACAGAATTGGCAGTGTAAAAAGTATCTCACTTAGCGTTAATCGAAATAATTTCTCTAATGGTACTAAATGTTTTGCCAACGTCACTGAAGACGGTAAAGAGAAACGCACTGTACGTAAGTACGTGATTGATTCTATCAAAGATTTTCGTTTTACTTCACCTGGTAGATACATTGACAAAACTAAACTTGACCCTAGTTTGTACAATGGATTACGTGAAACACCTGTTGAGTTAATTCCTGTATTCGAGAATAAACCTGGTAAACCTGTTATTACTATGTTTGTTCTTAACATCTTATTTTAATTAACCATACACTAGGATAGTTAATTCTATCCTAGTGTTTTTATAAAGGAAATATAACATGAATTATAGATTATATAAAGAAAAACTAAATAAAGATAATTTTCAAGAAGTTTGCAATGAATTCTCTAAATTTAGTTCAGTTTTAAACGTTGAAGCATATTTTGATGATAATGGTAAAGTTTACCTACAATTAGAATTCAATAAAGAAATTCTTGCCTTTGATAAAGAAAGTAATGAATTCGTACTTACTGAGTCATGGATGATATTTGACGGAGAATCTTTTGAATTCTATCCCGATGATTTAAAACTAATTGTAGAATGAAATATTATTTACCCTAGTGTTTTTATAAAGGAAATATTATGTCTAATTTTAAATGTAATAAAAATGGATTCTATCTTATTTTGAGAAATAATAATCGATACGAGTTTACTCGTATTAAAAATAAGAGCAAGAAACGTAAGGCGTTAATAGATTTAAAACAAACTGATAACTTTATTAAGAAGTTAGAAGAAGAGACTGGTTATAAACCTAGTGGCTTTAAATTTACTCGTAAAGAGTATAAATCAAAAGTGGTATTTGAATAAACCATATTATTTTAATTCCAAATCATTAGTGATGGTATTATATAATACCATCACTAGTATCAATTATTTTTTATATAAAGGAAACTATATGCTTAAAATATTTAAAGATATTACACAATATTGTAATTCTACGATAGTATCCAGCCAGTATGCCGATATTGATATAAATATTGCAAATACATACCCTAAGATAACTAGCGAAAAATATATAAGATATCGTGTAGACTATCTTTTTTATAAAGACCCATTTTCTAATTTTTTAATTAAGAAATTCCCATATACAATTAGTAGAAACAAGAATGTTTTGTATTACTTCTTTTCTACATGGGTTAACTACCAAATAGGAGAGAATACTAAACCAGAATACAATAAAGATACTGAATTTATCAATGATGAAACATTTTATAAATTACCAGACCTTAAATACAGTACTTTGGTTTATTCAAGAAGTTTAGGGTATAAAGGATAAGGAGTAACAATATGTTTAAAACTATTTCATGTGAACCCACCCGAGAAGAAATCTTTGTATTAAATCCAATTAATAAATTTTTAGTTAAGAAGTTCCCGAAAGAACAAGATGGTAAACTTTTAATTGATTATTGGAAAGCTTGTTTTATTGCGCGATATCTATTTGAAGATGGTGTCGATATTGATAAAATAAGAATATCAGTATCACCGGAAGAACTTTATTTTCTACCTAATCCAAGTATCAGTAGTTCTTTCAATAAATGGTTAGAGATGTTTAAAAACGATGCTCAGTATAGATATATCTTTTTAGACAATATACCAGGTAGTTCAGAACCTTTATCCATGGTAGTAAAAGGTATTCCTGAGGAAAGTGTTACAGCACTTAAAGAAGTATTAGATAAGATTAATACAGGTGCAATGATAAGTAGAAGCAACATTAAAAAAGCTATTGAGGATTATCGTGAATAAAGAACAGATTTTGCAGAAAATTATAGAACTCACTAAAGAGTTAAATCATCATGCTCATTGCTATTATACTTTAGATAAACCTAATATTACCGATAAACAATACGATTCGTTATATCAGGAATTATTAGATTTAGAAAAACAATATCCTGAGTTTATCCAATCAGATAGCCCAACTAAACGTATTGGTGACAAATCAGATAATGATTTTGGTAAAGTAAGTCATCTATTTAAAATGGGTTCTTTAATGAACTGTTTTAACTTAGATGATGTAAATGGTTTCTTTAATACATTTGCTAATAAATATCCATCTATTAACTTAGATAATATTTCTTTAATTGTACAACCTAAGTTTGATGGTTTGTCGTTAGAGTTAATATACCATGATGGAAAGCTATATAAAGCATCTACACGAGGTAATGGTGAGATAGGTGAAGACGTTACAGCAAATGCATTAGTTATTGAGTCTGTCCCTAATAACATTGATATTAAAGGAGAAGTAGCCGTATATGGTGAAGTATTGATGTTTAAGGATGTATTTAATTCAATTAATAGACAAAGAGAAGAGTTAGGTAAACAACTGTTTCTTAATCCTCGTAATGCGGCCGCAGGTTCACTAAGGCAATTAGACCCAAATGTTACCAAAGAACGTAATTTAAATTTTATAGCATATAACATCAGATACTCAAATTCAAATACCTTATTTAATCAACAAAAGATAAATAAAGTATTATTGGATAACGGGTTTGATGTAGGTATTGTTTTTAATAATGGGGGATGTTTATCTTATCCTTTATCTGAAGAAACACTAGATAGTATTATTAAACAATACATTGAAGACAAAGATGGTTATCCCTTTGAGACAGATGGATTGGTATTTAAATACGGACATGATTTAGAAGAACCTAATTTATTTAATAAATACCCAGACTACGCTTGTGCTTATAAAGTAGAATCAGAAACAGCTGTTACTAAGGTAACCAGTATTGATTTACAAATAGGAATGAGTGGTGTGATTACACCTGTCGTTAATGTGAAGACAGTAATGTTATCTGGAACTAGCGTCTCAAGAGTTACTGGTAATAATCAAGCGTATTTAAATAACTTAGATGTAAGAGTAGGTGATTTAATACGTATTAAAAAGTCTTGTGAGATTATTCCCAAGATAGTCCATGTTGTACCGACTAAAGACAATCATCGTTCTGAACCATTTAAAATGCCAGAAAACTGTCCTTGTTGTAATACAAAATTAGAACAAACAGACACAGGTATTACTAAATGCCCTAATAGAAAATGCCCAGAAGTAGAAGTTAAAATGATAGAACATTTTGCTTCTAAGGGCTGTATGAATATTAAGGGATTAGGTGAGAAGATTGTTCGTAAATTGTATAATGACCGCTATATAAGTACACCATTAGATTTATATCGTCTTACAATAGACCAATTGAGTGATTCATTAGGTAGTGACTTATTAGCTAAGAAGATATTTACCGAAATTAATCAAAGTAGATATCGAGAAGAAAGTAAATTGCTTATGTCATTAGGTATACCGATGGTTGGATTAATGATATCTAAATCGATACTGATTAAGTTTGGAAGTATTGAAAATCTACTAAATACTAAAATGGAATTAGCCAATATAATGACTAATAAATTAATTGGATTTGAAACAGCAAAAGAGATAATTAAATATTTTTCAGATGAATTTAATTTAACTTATGTTAAGAACTTAGTTAAAGAAATGAAATTCAAGAAGAAAGAAGTAATTGTCAATCCAAATCCTAAAGTATTTGTATTAACGGGTATATTATCAACAAGTAGGTCTGTACTTACTAGAAAGATTGAAGATAAAGGTCATAGTGTTTCTTCGTCAGTTAGTAAGAAAGTAGATTATTTAGTCTGTGGTAAATCTCCAGGTAGTAAATTAGACACAGCTAATAAACTCGGTGTACCTATCATTACAGAAGAAGAGTTACTTAATTTAATTTAGCTTAATTTAAACATATACTATTTAAATGATAATAGAGAAAGAGTTAAACTCTTTCTCTATTTGTGTTTTATTAACATAATCAAAACATAAAACGACAATCCTCTACTCCTGCGACAACAGGAATAGAGGGTTAATCATGCCGTAGAAGGGAGGTGACTTATGTGGACTTGCGAATAGTTCAATTAATTCAGAACAAAGTTCTGTGCGGTATAGCACTTTCAGAAATTGAAAAAGCTATACTTAAAAAATACGAACAGTCGAAAAACGACATGTTCGATAATTGGTTAGCGAATAATCGCTAACCTCACCAAAGAAAGACAGTGTAACTAGTCATTGTCTTTCTTTTTCCCTTCATATAAGGGATAGAAAATATTTTATATAAAGGAAACTAAAATGAGTAATTATGTTTGGAAACAAGTAGAGAGTATCCGTCAGGATATGGTGTCTGTATTAAAAGACTCCGGCTTCGAAGTGATGCTGATGCCTAACAAACTCACTATCAACCGTGGTAATGAGAAAGTAGTAGAAGTCAATACGAAGAGTACAGCACCGAAAGAGTTGGTGGATGCAGCTAGTGATAGCCTGTATTATCACCAAAATATCGCCATGATGGTGACTGCCATGAACGCCGTTATTTATCTAAAAGGCGATATTACTGATGCGGTTAAGGGTAAGGCACATCGTGGATTTGGTCTGTACGTGAAGATGGTCGATTATCTACATAAGCATCCTACTTCACGTAATATACCTGTGTACTCAGACGATGAACTCATTGAAGAAGGCGAGAAGTTCTTGAATGAGACTGAAACTGAAATCACTTATCCTAAGCGTTTTACGGATATTATTCCTGACGGCAATCCTTTCCAAAATATTCACATACCTAAAGTGATCAAAGAGGTCGAGCCTGAAAAGCCTAAAGTAGTAGAAGTCAATGATGCTACTGTCGGTAAATACTGTAAGAAGGTAATGGAAGCTTTGGAAGATGTCGCTTGGAAGTACAGTGACATTACGTATAAGTGGCGTTATGGTGACGGTCCTTATCAAGAAGACAGTGTGCCTTGTTTGTGGTTTACTGTAAAGTTTGGTGGTGTTAAATACAGATTCAAGTATACCTTGCCTTTACAAATGTGGGCTAAGTTGCAAAATCACACTGAAAAGTTTGTCGAAGAACATGGTTTGGATAAGAAACTCACCAAGAAACTCACCAAGACAGTATTGGTTAGGATGGGTCTGGATTATCTTTTCAATAACATTACCATAGTAGATGTGGTTACTGCTAAAACCACTAAGGGCAATATCCGTAAAGCATGGAAAGTAATCGAAAGTGATATTGGTGAAGTATACATGCCGTATGGTAAGTATAGTACAATATTTACCCACAGTATCTCCAATGATTACACAGTGTACATCGTTAATCGATAGGAAGGAATATTATCATGGGTATGTTTATTAAAGGAAATTAAAAATGAGTATTTTATCGTATTTGTTGTTATTCAAAAAACCTAAAGAAGTACATTATAAAAATCACTTAGATATAGGTAATTATGCTTCTAGTGAGTATAGTAAGCATATAGAAAAAGCTCAAAAGAGATTTAGCTAAGATTGACTTTATTAAAGAAGTCAATGTTCGTCGCGCCGGTAATTCTGACGATTTTGCATTCTATATTAAAACCAATGTTGATGTACACCATATTGACTTGGATTTCACTGAGAAATACTCAAATAAAGACATCATTATTGTAGAAGCTGAATACTTTACTATTTATTCAGATGGTAAGAAAGTATATTTCTTCTCAACCTACAATCGTGATTTAAACAATAAATTCATGTACGCAGTTAAACGAGGTAATGTAATATGCTTAAAGAAAAAATAATCTTTCTAGACATTGATGGTGTTCTTAATCATACAGCATTTCGTGGTGCTTGTAATATGTTAGGAACTTATTTCCACGATAAAGTAGACCCATCTAATCTGATCATTCTTAAAGACTTACTCAGACAACATCCAGATATTAAGTTTGTAATCTCTTCATCATGGCGTCGTTGCAGTAACGTTGAAAAGATATCGAAAGTGTTTGAGAATTCTGGTTTTAAATTACCTATCCATGAGCGCTGGCGCACTCCTGTCTATATTGATGAAAATACTCGATATAAGATTAATCGTGATTATATTCAGTATAATTTAGACATTGTAGACGGCGTGGATAAGGAAGAAATTCCTAAACAATGCCGTGGTCATGAAGTATGGAAATGGTTAATGGATCAACCAGAAGGTAGTGAGACACAATATCTTATCATCGATGACGATAGGGATTTCATGAAAGCAATGAATCTATTGTGGATTAGAAATGGTGAGAATCAAGGTGGGATTAACTTACGCTATCTTACTGAAAACATTATACCATTCTTTAATAGTGAACCCACGGGCGTGGGCATGTATCGTAAAGAATAATTTATTTAATAGCTAGGATTACATTATGGGAAACCGTAGTGTAATCTTATTTTTTATAAAGGAAACAAAAATGCCTAGGAAAACACGGTATTTAAATGTAGACCAAAAGCTTTATAATGGTATCATTGGTGACATGAAATCATTTTTTAAACTACATAAAGCTAAATGGGATAAAAGTCAAGATATACTGACTACATACGAAGGAGATAAGGAATTAGTTAATCTAGGTTCTGTAGCTATTACAGCAGAAGTTACTTTAGACGAATATGCTAAATGGGCTGAATTCTACAATATGGTCGCATATGGTTTTTGCAGTTTAGCAGCATGTAAACTACCAAATCACTATTTTAACACTAATACTACGTATGGCCCTAACGAAGGGTTTCGTACCAGTATAACCAACATGAATGTAAATATTGGTTTTGTCACTACTGATGGAATAAAATATACCTACCGAGTTAAAATCAATTTTGATAAAGGAAACTAGAATGTCTATACGTAAGAAAGTTAGATTAAGTTACCGTTACGAATTTGGAATTGGTGACTTATACATGGTTATTAAAAAACCCATGTATAAATCTAAACGTGCAAAACGCCGTTCTGTAATAGCTAGAGCAAAAATTAAAAAATTCTCAAAATTTATAAGTGAATCGGAATCATTTCCGGAATTACTTGTCGAATTTGAATCAAAATAACTTTTATAAAGGAAACTTAAAATGAACAAAGTAAATAGTTTAGCAGCATATGTAACCTTAAATAATAAACACAACGAAAGTGTTCGTGAGTTGAGTATATTTTTAGGTTCCATTACATTACGTAAAGATACACTGGTTAAACATACCGCGTATTCTCTTTCATTTGGTTCAGATGATATCTACCATAATGAACTAGCACCAGTTTGTAAGAAACTGATAGAACACTGTATGTGGCATTATTCAGAAAACGAAGTGTACAAACAAAATCTGTTTTCAAATAAGATTACAGATTTACCATACATTATCATCAATTCATTGATTGGTAAGTGCGATATGTACCGTTTCATTAAATCTCTATATGGTGTAGAAGATAATGAAATGGACGATTTTGTACGTGCTGTAGTATTTAACTATACAAGTACTACACTTAAACGTGAAACTTTAAATAATGCTACTATAGATAAACGCAAGAAAGATTTCTTAATCGCAGATGGTTTTAACATTGTTGAACCTCTTTTGTTTAATGACCCCATGGTAACCAGTTCATGGAAGTTAAAAAGAAATCTAGATGGTATTCCTGTAGTCGTAAATCCAGACCTTAATCAACCATTGACTCAATTAGAAGAAGACATCGCTAAGTCTACAGCTTATCAAATTAAACATATCTTTATGGATTGTGGTGAACTACGTGCTACTATCGAACAAACCCAACTAGGTTTCTTTAACGATATTGAACGTGGTGTCATTAATTCACTGATTAATCATCGTAACTATGGTAATTTTGATGATGTAATTTTAACACCAGTATACATTCACTCAGCAGGTGATAAAGACCCTAAAGGTGAAGATGTGGTTAAGATTATTTGTTTTAAAATGGTTAAAAAATCAGATATTTTATAAAGGAAATTAAAAATGGATCGCATTGAACAAAAAGCATTTGAATTGGCTTCAGCTATTGTTGAATTGAGAGTAAATAGTGGTTACCATGATTACACAAGCACCATGACATCTATTTATACCCCACCAGAAAAGTTGGCTAAACCAATTTCTAAGTTAGGTAAACTTTCTCAACAGTGGCTTAGTCGTCTAGCTGCAATGAAGAAATCTAAAGACTTAGATGTAGATAAGTTGAAACGATACTTCTACGGTACTTCAGTCTATGTACTTGCAACAGATATTGCAAATATCATGTTTAAAGAAGATGAAGATACTACCATGGTAGCTGACTTCATTAAGTTTATCTATAACTTAGATACAGATGATAAATTTAATAGATTCATGACATATTTCTATCGATACTATGCTCGCGTGAATACCTCTAATAACTATAGAGACCGTAGAGATAGTGCTAAAATACGTTCTGAAATTGTCGATATTATGTTTACAGGTAAAAGTGATCGTATAGCACTTGAAAATATCTATAAACATTGTATCACTAGAACAGATGGTGATACATTAATTAGCAGTGTCTCTGATAGTAATATGTGCAAACCTAAGAAAGCAAATATACCGGTAATCATTAAACCAGATATCATTGATTTTAATGTAAATAAAGTTAAGTTAAGTGAAATCAAAGAAATGGTTATTGGTACAGTAGATTACTTCTTAGAAGAAATCATCGCAGGTAAACCTACTTTAAGAGCATGTGGTGTAGAATTAACTGGTGTATATGGTAAAAGTAAACTAGAAAGTTACAGAGACAGAAAAAACAAAAAGCAATATGTATTATATCCTATTTTCATTGATGATGATACACTAGCTCATCCTTATGTATCTTTAGAAATCTTTAAAGAGCTTAAGACGAAAGTAGTATTCATCTTAGAAATCGTTTAAGAAAGGACAGTAAAATGAAACCAAAGAAAATCAGTAAAAAGCCAGGAACCTTTATGGTAGGGTTTAAAAATAATGGTTTAAAGAGCAACTTTAAAAGTAATTTTAAAGAAGCTCCACAGCCTAAAATTACTAGGTCAGATGTCGAAGACTTGTGCGATGCAATGCTCCCAGAGCTTGAGAGAAGAGCACGCAAACTCTATAATAAAGAGTTGGCTAAAACTATCCACCGTGTGTAATATTAAATTATAAAACATAAAAGCGACTACTCTATACTCCTGCGTCAACAGGAGTATAGAGTAAATCATGTCGCGGAAAGGAGGTGTTAAAGATGAATTTATACTTAGTTCAAATCTTACAGAATAAAGTTCTGAATGGAATAGAATTAACTGAGGATGAACAAAAATTCTTGGAAAAATACAAACAGTCGGAAAACGACGTGTTCAACAAGTGGTTAGCAAATAACTATTAACCTCACCAAAGAAAAGCAATATTAACGGTATTGCTTTTCTTTTTTTCCTTTCATATAAAGAAAGGACTAAGGAATTATCCCTAGTCCATTCTTTTTTTAGTTAGATTTTACAAGCACCACCTGCACAACCGTCATCTAAGCTATCCTGAGTGTCATCAGAACCATCGTTAGTGTGGTGGTAATATAAAGTCTTAACACCATACTTATACGCAAGCAATAGCTCTTTTAACATCTCTTTCATGGGTACTTTACCATTAGGATAATTAGCTGGGTTATAACGAGTATTAGTAGAAATAGATTGGTCTACAAATTTTTGCATAATAGCTACAAGTTTCAACATACCCATATTACTACTATCATACCACAAGTATTCGTAATCATAAGCTAACTTTTTATATTCCGGAACGACTTGTTTTAAAATACCGTCTTTAGAAGCCTTAACAGTAATAGGACCACGAGGTAAGTCAATACCATTGGTAGCATTACTTACTTGACTACTGCTCTCTGATGGCATTAAACTAGTCAGTGTAGCATTACGTAAACCATACTCTACAATATCTTTACGAAGGCTTTCCCAATCTAGTTTATAGTCAAATGAAGCAAATTCGTCAATAGACTTTTTATAAGTATCGATTGGTAAAATACCTTTAGAGTATTTAGTGTTTTCAAATGCACCACACTTACCTTTTTCTTTAGCTAATTGCACTGATGATTTTAAAGCATAATACTGGATAGCTTCAAACAATTCGTGAGTTAGCTTATGTCCACTAGCATTACTATAACGAGCACCATTTTTAGCTAAGTAATAAGCATAGTTAATTACACCAATACCTAATGGACGATATTTATCTACAGAATTACGAGCTGCTTTAACAGGATAGTTTTGATAATCTAATACAGAATCAAGAGCACGTACAATTAAGTCCATAGACTCTTCAATATCTTCTAACTTATCTTTATCTACCATACCTAGGTTTAAAGCACCTAAAGTACATAAAGCAATCTCACCTTCTTCATCTAGAATATTGTTTAATGGTTTAGTAGGTAGCGTAATTTCTTGACATAAGTTGCTAATATAGACTGTAGCTTCTTTTTCAATGAATGAAGAATGTGTGTTTGAGTGGTCTACGTTCATGATGTAAATACGACCAGTGTTTGCACGTTCTGACATTAGTAATGTAAATAACTCAGTAGCTCTAATAGTCTTCTTAGGAATCAGAGGATTATTTTCAGCTTCTAAATATAATTTCTCAAATAGTTCTTGATCGTTAAAGTAAGCATCGTATAAACCTTCTACAGAATGTGGTGACAATAATGTAATGTCCTTATCCTCAATTAAACGCTGATACATTAACTTATTAATCTGTACACTGTAGTCTAACTGACGAATACGGTTGTCTTCTACACCACGGTTATTCTTTAATACTAATAGTGATTCTACTTCTAAATGCCAAATAGGATAAGATAAGGTAGCGGCTCCACCACGAATTCCCAAATACCTTCAATACGGGTCGTTAATCCGTATTCTGTCTATCTAAGACAGCTCTATGTTACCATAGACGTTGAGACTATATCTTCTTCTCCAGCATTACCTGGTAAGATTCCTAATATAAGGAAACCACATAGAGGATTACATTAATCCACTGCGGTAGTCACTCTATTTCCCCAAACTCCGTTACAGAGACCTCACTTGAGTGGTACGTCTTTCGACTAGTCGTTGAACCTTCCCTAAATGTATATAAATACATTTAGATATTGGCTGCTGATTGTCTATACTTAAATATAGATTTCCCAGCAATTAAGAGTGATATTTTTAACTCTATATTTCTATAGAGCTGGGCAGAATAGTTTACCCTGAGAACATGATTTTACAGCTGCTTGAAACATCTTCCAAAATGGAATAACACCAGTATGGATGGCTTCACCTTTACGAATTTCACTACCTAATGCACGAATACGACCACCTTCGATACCAATACCTGCTCGTTGAGAGATATATTTAACAATAGCAGAAGTAGCTGCATTAATGCTATCTAAGCTATCATCACATGGAACGATTGTACAACTGCTGAACTGACGAGTAGGAGTACGTACACCTGCCATGATAGGAGTAGGTAATGAAATCTTAAACAATGACAATGCATCGTAGAATTTCTTAATATAATCTAAACGAGTTTCTTTAGGGTAATCTGCAAACAAACAAGTAGGAATTAGAATAAAAGCAACTTGTGGAGATTCGTATACTCGTTTAGTCACTCGGTTTTGTACCAAGTATTTACTTTCCATTTGCTTAATACCAGCATAAGCAAAATTCATATCGCGATTATGGTCTACAAAAGATTCAATTAAATCGATTTCTTCTTCAGTATATTTCTCTAAAATCTCTTTATCGTAAATGCCTTTTTCAACCATCGAATGAATGTGTGTATAAAGACGAGGTGGTGTATATTCACCATAAGCGATTTTACGAATATTAAATACAGCCAATCGAGCAGCCATATATTGATAATCAGGATTCTCTAAACTGATTAAGTCTGCAGCTGACTTAATTAAAGTAGCGTGGATGTCTTCAGTACGAATACCATTGTATAACTGAATTTGGGCTTTTAATTCTACTTCAGAAGGCGATACGTCCAATCCCTCAGCAGCCCATGTCACCACTCGGTGGATTTTCTCAATATCTAAATTCTCTAGACGTCCGTCTCGTTTAGTGACTTTAATCATTTCTGATGTCATTTTTCTAATTCCTTTTAATTTAAATTAAGTAAATTAATAAAAGCTTCAGTGATTGCAGCTCTTATTTTAGCAATATTTTTCTTCGTACATTGCAGATATAAATGGTGGTTATCCCAATTACGACGTGTTACGAATTTCAACCAACCAAATGAATCATCTTCACTTAGATAATTACGTAAATAACTAAATGAAACTTTTCTACCGTCTAGACGATAACCAAAATTATCATTATTAAATACATAATGTTTAATAAAGTAGTTAAATTTCATTGTATTTCTAAATACTTCACTCACGACTTCTTTATCAATTCCCATAGGTGCATTGATGTTATAGGGATCGATATAAAGTAATAATGAAATAGTATCTTCAGTAGAGATTTTTAAACTATCTCTTACAGCTATAAGACATTTTTTTATTATCTCTAATTGCTCTTCATTAGAAGCATTTTGTAGCTCTTCTTTCCAATCTTCTGTCAATTGTTTTTCCATGATAAACTCCAGTTAATTACTAAGTAAAGCAGTGCTAATTTAAAGTCATTCGAAATAAATTAGTTCATATTTTTGTCTATTGAATATATAAATTTTAACTATTTACAATAGTGGTGTTACATTTTATTTTTATATAAAAATATACTATTATAGTGAAAGATTAATCTCAATCTTTCTTTTATCTATTATTAACTTACGGCGTATAACGCCTAAGTCGCCTTTCAGGTAACTTTTATATAAAGGAATCTTAAAATGAATAAATTTGAATTAACTATGCGCCATACAGTGGCAATCGTATCCTACATCGCTGCGTCGATGGGTTACTCTAAAGAAGAAATCAAATACATTGCTGGTAACATGAAGTTTGGCAGTGATGATATTGGTGAATTCCAGGAAATTCTAGCAGAACCACTCGATGATATCCACAGTGTTAAATACAATGGTGAAGTAAAAGATTTAGTTGGGTCATTCAATTTGGCTGAACGTATTCAGATGGTGATTGATTTGATTCTGAAGAAATCAAATCTAGAAGATGGTGATGATTTACCCATGAAATCGTATTTATCTGCAACTGTAAGTGCATATAAAAATTCACCATTTAAATTCAGTAACTTTATCAGAAATCCTAAGGAAGAACCTGGGTTGACAGCTCATGAAGAACATCTCGCCGATGAAGCAATACGTAAAGCCACTGAGGAAACATTACGTGAACTTAAGGGTAAAGAAGTAGAAATTCCTAACTTCAAACCTTCTCCAGACGTGGCTAATAGCGAAGAAATCAATGAAGTAAACCAAGCAATAGAGAGTCTTATTCGGTTGCGTAATAAGCTTATTTTGAACATTAATGAGCAAAATCTCAATGGACAAAATAAAGAATCTCAAGAGCCTAAAGAACAACCTAATATTAATTGGGATAATGTTCAAAAAGCTCAAGAGTCACCAGCTGCGTTTGAACCAGTGAAGTTTACTGAAGAACAACATCAGCGCTTGCGCGATATTTTGAATAACCAAAATGGTGCTACATCTCGCTATGATCAAATTGGTAATGATAAAGTAAAGAAACTAAATGAATATGTAATTCGTTCTAATACTGGCAATGAATATGTTCCATATAGTTATCTCTCACCTTTAGATGATAAGCCATTATTCGATCAGATGTTACACAATCGAACTGAGACAGAAGCTATGATTTCTCGTAGTATTGAAATCTATCCGTCTATGAACTTATGTAAGGATACTTTATTTAAGGTAAATAAACCTGAAGAAATGTTCTCATTTGTTCGTGTAGATGGTGATCGTCTGTATCGCATTAACGATAGTTCTGTACAACCATGGAATAGAAGTAAACCATTGGGTACCATTCGATTAGTTAAAGAAGATTTTGGTTTGTTCACTTCCGTTAAATTAACTGTTGAAGTTAATGAATCTGTTATTGATGATATTGTCGATAGAAATTACGTTGACGTCATTTCAATACTTAAAGACATTAACAAGAAACATGGTACATCTATTAAACCAGACGATATCAACGCAGACTTACCAGCTGAAAATCTCGGTCAGTACTTGTTGAGAAATACATTTAGTAGTTTAGTAGCTGAGGTTAGAAAAGACCGCGCACATCTTATTAAGACATTAGTACGAGATTCAGCTATTGTTGTTATCAACGATATGGAACTCACTAATTGGCTTAAAGGTAAAAATCCTACTAACAGTTAGTTAATTAACCAAAGAAAGGGAAGACGATATGGTTATAAATGATGATTTGTTGTCTATAGAAGTAGTTAGAGATATAGTTAGTACATCTCATTACAGTTTAATAGATTTTCTAGATGAATATCAGTTTATAGATTTACATAACTACATTTATATCGAATATGATTCGTATTTTGATTTTGTAGATGTGTTAATAGCTGGTATTGAGAAGACAACAAAAGCACTCCAAGAATAAGAAGAACATAAGAATATACTACTCTACCTAGAAAGGTAGAGTAGTATATTTTATACATAACTTTATTTTTTTATATTGGTAACTTGAGTATACGATCTGTATCCAAACTACTTGTACTGGCTGCGGCTGATGTTTTTGACTGTATCCACATAACTTGTACGGGCATTAGCCACCATTGCATCAATACCTTGGATAGCAGCTTTTTGATGGAATTCATTTGCACCAATCAAGTTAATGTTATTCAGGTATTTTTGTGCGAAGTAGTCGACACCAGGGCCATATTGGAAGATGCCAGTGAAACCAATAGTCAATTCACGTACTTCAGATGGGTTATCTTTATCGTGTTTAGCTTCGTTATCGCCAGAGTCTTTAGGCCACATGTTAATACCAATCCAAGATTGAACAACATGACGGTGGTTGGTATCTGGTTCGATAAACAACATAGACATGGCGTACATGTCTGGCATAGAGTCGTATTTTTCGGTACCAGCTACAGTAGAGATAGAAGCATATTTAGTTTCTGGATTCATCATCAACATGTTAATCCAGAATTTAAAGAAACGACCGATAGCCAAACCTGGGCGTTCCCATACAGATAGAGAAACGCTAGATTGTTCTTCAGTTACGTTAGTGAATACTTCGTATTTTTGTCCACTACCACCGAATGATTGAGAAGATTCCACGTTAACAGTCAGTTTGTGTTGCAAACCAGTCCAGCGGTGACGCACAGTTTCTACTAGAGAACGAAGTGCACCAATGTGGTCTTCTTTATTAGGTAGCAATTTAAAACCAATAGGTGGTTCTAACAAGAATGTCAAAAGAGGACGTGAAGTATATTGGTGGTTATTGACCCAAGAATGCCATTGTTTAGCATAACCAAAGTTACCACCTTCAATTAAGTGGGATACATTGGTTTGGATACCATCGGCAAATCCACCATTGCCTTTCGCCATAAAGACGGGTTGTACGCGAGCCATTATTGTAATCCTTTTGTACATTAATTAAAAAATCAATAAGTAGGGTAACTTAAATTAGATTACCCTACTATCATCCTTACGCTACAATAGCAGGTGAGTTCTCAGGTTTGTCAGAACGACGCATATTAGTAGTATTGAATACTTGAACAGTGCGTTGACCATCTGCGTATACAATACCTTCAGTATGCCACATATAGCCTTTTTCTTTATCAAGTTTAGTAATTTCAATACTCCATTCTACTTCGACTTTACCACCGAACTTGTAGTCTTTAATTTGGTCGTAATACCAATCAGTAGCTTCTTGTAAGAAGCGTTCTTCTGGCCAATCTTTACCACTGAATGCACGATGCCCTTCGTAACCAATTTTGTTCAGTTCTACGTGAACCAACATAGGGCGAAGTGTAGTAAGTGTAGAGCTGTCATTGTCGTATACAGTACGGAATGCTGGGAAGAAGTCAACTTTACGGTCAGAACGTTCAGACCACATACCACCTGAAGCCCAAGTTTCATTACGTACTTGGTAAGGTGCCCAAGAGTTAGTCACATCAACCAGATACTTGAAGTAGTTATTGTCGCCTTCAGTATAATCGTAAGTGCTATTAGCACGACCGATACCAGCACCCCAGTATTTGCTAACGATACGGCATAGTTCGTAAGACTTAGGAACACGTTTCTTATAAGAAGAAACGGTTTTATCAATTCGACCAGAACCCGCTACGATTACAGCACGATAAGCACCAGTACCGTAAATAGAAGAGTCAGCAAACAAACGTACAGCAGAGCGAATAGCTGCTACACGGGTATTTTCTTCAGCGATGCTGATAGGTTGTTCCTCACCAGCCACATGGGTGTTAACACATACCCAGCGGTCTTTACGGGTAGCAATGTATTTACCCAGTTTCAACTTAGTTTCCAGAGGGAAACCAGTATCCCAGAAAGTAGAGTCATTGTAAGATACATTGTCCATGTACTTACCATTAGGGTCAGCTACTTCTTCCAACCAAGCTTCTACAGCTTTAGCAAAGTCAGCATCATTCATGTCGCCATCAGTACCACCTTTAGCCCACATCACGCTGTTGCTACCTAGAATAACACCATTGGTACCTAACTCACCTTGACGGTAAGTTTGATAAGGATCACCATCAGAATGGCGGCCACCAAATAGGTTAAACAAATATTTTTTAGCACTTACATCAGTACTGGTTACACCTGAGAAATCACCACGTTGTTCAGCAGAAATCTCTTTAGTAGTAAAGAGTTCCAGTACAGAGTCGATGTTATTTTGGTAAACATACAGACGAGTAAATGGACCAAATGTAGGTGGCAACAATGGATTAGCTGGGGTCAAGTCATTATACAATTCAACAAAGGTTTCACCTAAGTGATAATGCAAGCCAGATTTAGAAACAGCTTCTGGTTTCAAGGAGAAGTCAATCTCACGAGCACCAGATACAGTAGTAGCCACAACAGGGTTAGAGGTAGGGGTTTCTTTAGTAACCAATTGCATACGGAAAGGATAGCTTCCAGTATCAGAGAATGCAATGTGGTTGATAGGTGAAGCGTCTTTGCTAGTAGGACTCCAAATAGAGATACCAGACAGATTACCATGTGCACCTGGTGAGTTAGTTACAAAGTCAAACAACGGAACACGTTTTGAAGTTGCACCTTGACCATCGGTCAAGTCACCAATAGATTCTGAACCAATACCAAATTCAAAGTTTTTGTAAGTATTAGTACCAGCAGTTACTTCAGTAGTAGGGATTTCATCTGTTACGAAACGATAAAGTACGCCAGGGATTTGTTTACCTGTAGTAGTAAAGCCACCACGGCTGTCTTTAACAAAGTTACCTTCACGGTCGCGTTGGTATTCATCAACAGTAGTTTCTACGTATTCTAAAGAAACACGTACAGAGGCCAGTTTTTCAGCACCTTTTGGTACAATACGTTTAGCAAGAATAGTACCACCATCTTCAAGCACACCTTTAATAAAAGGGGATACGTGGTTAAAGTAGGGACTATTTTCACGAAGCGTTTCAGTACCGTAAATTTTAGCAAATGCAGCACCATCTACCATGACTTCATCTAGAGTACCTTTTTGACCATAGAACAGGAAGAAAGGCAAATGCATTGGACGAGGCAATGTTTTTAGAGTTTGCACTTTTCCTGATTTATCATCAGTACCAAGATGGAAGCTATAAGGGGTAGCATTGGATACGTAAATATCAACTTTACTCATTTCAGAGTCTCCATATTTTGGTTTATAATTTAGTGTAAAAGTCGTTTTACCATTTTAAACTGAATAGTAAAGAGTGTGTGCACACAATCCTTTTAAATGGTATTTGAAATCAAACGAGCAGTTCGACATTCATAATAATCAAAATGAAATACTGATATATATAAACAGTATTAAATTTATTTATAATTAAATTGCAATAAATAAAAGTAGAAAGTATGAATGTAGCCTATTTGAAACAGTAGGTATTTTAGCTAAAATAAACATTATTTTTTTTAATTTTAAAGGATACTGAAAATGATTTATCAATCTCCTTACGAAACCACCATTGGTAAAGTATTAAATATTAAAGGTGTAGAAGAAAAGATTCGTACTGCTTTAGCACAGAACTACCCTTGGATTAAAGTAGATGAAAATAACCGTACTATTTTAATTTATCCAAATGACATTATCCCTAAATTTGACCATCCTGTAGTGGTTGACTTAGGTCGTAATTTAAAATATGTTGCAACAGACTTAACAGCATTTGTACGTGAAATGCAACCTGGTGAATACACTGTAGGTAACCGTAGTCTCTATACCTTACAAACACTGCGTAGTGGTTTGACTTCAGACTTAGTAGAGAATGGTCCACGTGCTATTAAATCATTGTCTCAAAATGCCATGAAGACTTATTCCGATTTGATTACCAATGCTATCTCTATGGCGTTTCATTGTGGTCCAGATGATATTGTTACACTGCGTGTATTAGGCGCATGGTTATATTACTCTATGCTTAGCGAACAAGAAGTTATTGGTGACTTAGAACTTCAAGCAGTGATTGCTAAACTCTCTCGTGATATTAATATTCCTGCGACTTATATTACACGATATGTAAATGGTTTGGTTTATAAATCTGTAGATGATTTTATTAAAGATGTACATGAGAAGATTGATAACCCTACATTAAAAGGTTTGAATATCGGTATGTTCTACACTACTATTGCTAAGAATTTAAACAGTGCAGTCTGGGTAGGTTTGGATAAAATGGAATTATTGTCTATTTCCATGGAACATATCCCTACATTTATTGCTGTATTAGCAATGTGTTTAACAGAACAACCATTTAAGAATGCTGGTTTGACTAAAATCGCATTACGAAACTTCTCAAGAGATAAACAACAATTCGTCCTAGGTGTCAATGGTATTGTAACTGGACGATAAGACACTGAAAGGATAAAAGAAGATGAAGGTACCTTATCTTATCGGTCATTTTATCTATAACCTCTGGGGTGCGCCTCACCAAGATAATCAATCGATTATTCGACCTGCTAGAATTACGCCATTTGGTGGTGCGCGTAACCACGTCCAAATTTTCTCGGAAGACTATAACTTACCTACTAAATACGATAGATATCATGCTTATGTGTTAGGACAAGTATTTGAACCTATTGTTAATCTGCCTTTTATAGAATACCCAGAACGTTCAGAATGGGTGAACATGGCAGAATACTGTAAAGAAACCAATGTGTTGTTCCAGTTCTATACAGTAAAAGGCATTATGATTCCTTTAACACATATTTACTTTACGACTACAGTAGAGAAGAATATTGTTATTATTATCCGAGAAGAAACAAAAATCCCTTGGGATATGGATAAAGAAGACATTACATTTCGAACTTATAGAAATGCATTACATACAACACCTGGACCAAATCAACCCGCTGATAAAACAGATATCCTATATCTTAAATTAATCAGGATGTCTCAACGTACTATCATTAGTGATTTTTACCGTAAGTACGAAAGAAAACCAGGTAAGATTTTTACGTATATTAATGGTTACATTGTAGATAATCCTATCTCTTATCCTATTTTGGAGAAAGATGTGGTAGAGCTTATTTACGATTCAACTATTTACAAAACAGTAGAGATTAACGTAAATCAAACACCTACGTTTAAATCTTTACTAGATGGTATTCGTAAGTATTTATTTACCCATGATAAATCTTATAGACAAAATACTTTTGAATATTTCGATGATTGTGACTTCTATTTGTCATTCTACCACAATAACTCACCTAAGATGTATAAAGGTGTTTTGTTACATCGTAATAATATTTCCAATGTACGTCAAGTAACAAACTGTGACTTTTCAATTAGCACTAACTTGGTTAAGGAATTAATCCATGACCATGAGTTTATTGACCAAACACAAGGTAGGATTGTATTCCAAGTACATTACCGTAAACAATATCGTAATATCAGATTCCCTTATAATGCACATCGGTTACACGAGTTAAACAAATTACCTTATCGTAATCGTACTGCAGCCCTATTAGGCGTAAATTCAAATATCCAAGAATGGCGTGCTGATGTATTAGAGAATTCTGATTTAATGAAGTTAGTCTCTTTGGATAAACCTATATGCGACCTAGAACGTATTCAAAACGTCTATGGTTATAATGCAGTTACCTGGTATACTGCAAAATCAGTACATCCTTACAAGGACTTTGTTAACGATGGTTTAGGTGGTAAGGTAGTCAATGTACCTTATACTTTTAGACATATGTCTACTATCTTCGAATACGATGAAAATGGTAAACTACTGTCATGGTCTCGTTTAGGTAATTATAATCAATACCCAGTTAAAGATACACGTACACGTTATGTTGAATTTATCGGTGGTGTCGGTACACGTCAACCATACCATTATTTTGGTGAAGGTAAGAATAAATTTACTATTGTTAGTAAAGATTCCGAATATCGTTTCTACGGTTGTAAGAAAGAGTTACTAAACGAAAACCAAAATGACTATACTGTTTGGGAAGACATTACTGATAAAGTGATGTTAAATAAATCTTACGATGAACAAACAGATGAAGCAAAAATTTGGTTAACTGATAAATACGAAACACCATCATCTCGTGAACCTATGTACAATACAGTAGATAAATATTTTATTTATCGTACAGACGATGATTTCTTGTGCCGTGATGTAGAAGCGAGAGTAGTGAAAAACAATCTATCGTTTACACTGACTCAAGTTTATTGGGATATTGACGAAGAGAAATTGAAAGAACAACCTGTTAAAGTACCCTACGGGTATTTAGACGTATTCTTAAACGGTTATGCTTTAATTGAAGGTATTGATTATTTCGTAGACTTCCCTAAAGTACACATTATCAGCAAAGGCTGTATTGACTTTAGTTTAGAAAAACAAAAGATTACATTTAGAATGTATGGTTTCCCTGATACGAAAAACCATACAACAGTAGACAAACGTACTATTACTCAGTTAACAGGTATTTTAAATGCCAATAGACAAGTAGGTTATGTAAATAACGGTATGTTGTCGAAGAATAATAGATGGGATATTTTGGAAGATAAGAATCTTTTAGTTAAAGTGGGTAACGGTATCATTGCAAAAGAAGACTTAGGATTTTCTGAAGATGGTTCAGTTATCCCTAATCGAAGAGATGTGTTAGAGGGTAAACCATACGAGATTGTTGATGTGATTTCTGGTAAACGAGACACTTATCCTAAAGATGCTTATCAGTTTAAGAAAGAAGCTGAAGTATTAGATAAGAAGATTTCTGATTACATGACAATGTTATTACCAGAGAGAAAAACAACCACCAACCCACCAATTCATGGGTTATATAAGTTATTCTCTCCTCTACTAAGTCGTTTAATTTACGATTTATCAGAGAATCTGGTTAACTTCCCTAATATGGAATCTAGATACTTAGACCAAGAGATTATTGACTATATTGAAGCCAATTATCAAGAATTCTTTAAAATTGAACCATCATTTAAACTGGATTTGATTAGTTTAAAACACGTTACAATCCATCCTGTTTATAAAAACACTGTTACTGATATTACATATCACCAAATGAGATGGTTAAAACAAGTCGTTCGTATTTACTATCGAAACAGTATTGAATTATCTCATTTTGTAAGAATAGGAGAACAATATGCCTAGTCCAACGGACATCCCAACTAATCTACCTGTGTATGCCAGAAACCATGCTGTGGATACATCAATCGTAGGTATTGACGGTGAACCGCCTATTTACGATGATACCCAGACATGGCGACGCTGGGCAATGCACGATATCTATTTAGGTCGAGAAGGCCACCGTAAATGGATTCCTAAAGTAAATGATTATGTTGAAGACATTAGCTTAGAACCACCTAAAGTTTATAAAGTAATGTCTATTGACCCAACCACACAAGTACCTGAATTACGATTGATTCAATCCAATAAAATTGCGGTTGATGAAATGACTTCTGAAGAAGGGCGGTTCTTTGCAGGTGGTACATTAGCTACACCTTGCTCACGTCAGATTTTCTACGATAATTCTGTCGCACGTCCTACCTTGAAGATTCCATCTCAATTCCATATTCAAGGTACAACGCCTCACCATGCAGTTGCTTATAAGGGAACTATTGCTGGTCAAGGTGGTTTAGCTATTTCAGCTCGATACGACCAAAGCTTTAACTTTATTGGTAACGAAATCCCATTAATGCCTGTTGCACAACGTGATTCTAATAATCACACTCAGTGGTATATCCCAGATTTCTACTGTACACATGAGTTAGAAGAAGGTGAGATGATTCTTATCTTGATTTACGATGACCGTGGTGGTTTGTGTTCACGTACTAACTGGATTGTTGAGTATTCGGCATTACTGCGCGATGTATCAGATGCGGATAAGTTTATTAATAACATTTCTCTTGAGTCGTTCTATATCGATTCTACAGATGATTCTAATCTTCTGATTCCAGAACAAGTATTGAAAAACTCTATTAACTTAATGGGTAAAGTACATTACTCAGATGGTTCTACCATTACTTATCCAGTAGATGGTAATAAGTTTGAATTACTGTATTTGGATAAAGCTGCTGAATCTGTAGCTTCTACTAAAGGCTCTTTATCTTTAGTATACTACTTAGCAGATAATGAGAAATCAGTACATGTTATTAATAACAATAATCGACACTTAATTGTACGTTCGTTTAACTATACAATCGTTGAGCGAGATGGCACTTACTCTGTTAAACTCTATCCTGTACCTAAGTGGATTAATAACGATATTGGTTATCAGCTTGACTGGTACTTATTTACATTAGATAGAAACCAATGGTTGGATGTAACCAATAGTGTATACATTACCCAGAATAGTCAAAATAGAAGCCTAAATGGTAAACTCTTTGGCCCATTGCAACAATTAGATGTTGCTATTGACTTAGGTGTAATTAACAATACATTTAGAGAACATATCCACCCACAAACAGTTGATATTCGTTTGTTAAGACCTGCATCTGATGCTTCAGGTGATCGATTCCTATTAGGTTTTGACGCTTATCAGAATCCAGCTTATGGTGATAATATCTTCTGTCAAGTACGTATTGCTTCTGCTACTGATTATAGATATAATATTTCTTGTGGTCAAACTGTACTAGAAGAATGGTTAGAGAAAGTGTATTACACTACCAAACCACAATATCGTACCAGTCGTGAACCTAATGCGCCAAAACCAAATATGTTTAAGTTAATCATTAAAAACAATGAGTATGAATTCCCAATTCGTAAATGGAATACAGAATTACAAGTTAATGCTCAAGTAACTGCAACAGATGTGGTTAAGGTATTGTTCTTCAGTAGAACCCAAGACAATGATGTCTACTATTCTATTGCACCAATGCCTGTGATTATTACTTAAATTATTTTATTAGAAACTACTTTTATATGAAATAGAAAGTAGCTCTCCTATTTCGTGCTCTGTATATATCTTTCTTTCCCGAGGATTAGGATAGCATATAGAGGAACTCCGATTAGCATAATGCAGCCATCTGTGTTTTTGATATCTTACACGTAACTTCGGGATAAGTGTGGGGTTGAGAAAGCATCGTGCTAGTTAAGATGGCGCGGGTCACTTTGAATAAACTTGATCCACTTATCGTTTGAAATACATAGTTTCTTTCCAAGCCTATAGCCTCTAGTACTCCTAAGAGTACTAGAGGGACTAGGGTTTTATGTTTTATAAAGAATTCCAATAATCTAAGCTATCGATATCAGAAGAATACGTAGTGTTAACATTGGTATTATAACTACCAAATCCGAACATATCATTTCTACCAAAGTAATTGGCTTTATTGCTTAACATCGCTTCAGCACGAATAGAATCTAAACTACCTAAGATATTATCTACAATAACAGGCGATTGTTTTATCATGTTAATCTTACGGTTTTCTTTCAATTCGTTAATCATATCGGACATACCAATAATCTTATTACGTTCTTCTGGATTTAATCGTTGTTCCAATAATCGAATAGATTTCTCAATCTTACTAAATTCAAAATAATCATCAGTGTTATTTAAATCATTATAAAGAGATTCAATCTTATTGCGAATATTTTCTTGTTCACGATTGTATGCTAGTTTAGCTGGGTCTACAGCAGTACCTGCTTCAACTACATCAGATAAGAATCTTTGTTTGATGATATCGTAATAGAATACATTACGAGCATTGAAGATAAACCAACAAGCCAATAACCAACTAATTACTTGGTCGTCATGTTTGCCTTTCAAGTGGTCAATACGACCATCCATTACGACAAGACCTAATAGTTCATCTACCAATCTAGCATCTTTAATCTTATCTGCAACAATATCGACAGCACGATAAAGTGTTTCATTATACAAGTTATTACGAGTATAACGACCTGTACCTGTAGTCATGTAACCAAATAAAGGTCTGTATTGGTTAGCAATAGACATACGACTAGGATGTGAATCCATGGTATCAAATCGACGTGGATTAGAATCACGTTCATTAACTACAATATTAAACACACGTTTAAATGGGTCAATATTGTAACTAGGTAACACCTCGATTAAGTAATCGATAATACCTTGAGCAGAAGATTTATTCTCTGGAACAATAAGTATCTTAGGATAACGTATCATTAAGTCAGCTAACCATTGAGCGTAATTATATAAGTTAACATTATTACAATCAGCACATCCAATAATTTCAAGATTAATCGCATTAACGAAAGTCAATGTCGTAGAGTCTCTACCTACATTAGAACTACTATCCATTCCTACAATAACAGGAACAGTATTCATCATGTGGCTAATTTCATCTTGACTATAATACCATTTAACAGTTAAGCCATTGGTGCCAATATCTCGATATACAGGTTCCATCTTACTGTTGGTCATCATTTGTAATTGTTTTGTAGTAAATGGAGAAACTTCGTTACCAGAAGTCCAAACGTTATAATAATCTCGAAGAGCTGCTTCAGGAGAAACCCTGTTCTCTACAATCTTATTAATCAACCATTCATCCGTATAACCCATTTGACGATGAGAGAATGTTCCTTGGATACTGAACGTACCTGTAATCTTAGCAATTTCAGATTGTGGGTTAGAGTCTTTACGAACCATTTTCTCAAATTCAACCACATCTTTACAATCAAGATATTTTTCATCCCATTGTGCAGACTCCATGAATAGTTCATATGCCCATTTACCTTCAGGTGAGTCCTTCTTACCAGCAGTTGTAGTAAAGATAGAACCAGTGAACTTACCTTCACGCATGGCATCATCTTTTGCCGCGTTCATCGCAGAACCCATGGTAGGAATGGTAATAAAGTTATTCTTACAATACGCAATCTCGTCACAATGTCGAATCTCTACAGTATCACCACGACCTTTTTTATCCGCATCTTCTACAGAGTCTTGTGCCACAATAGTATTGTAGTAATTACGTCTATCTAATACAGTAATGGTTTCTTGGTTATTACTGTCTTTTTTAGTCATTCGGTTTAACCATTTAGGCATACGCTCAAATAGCTTACGTAAACGAATCACGTTCTTAACAGCCAGAGGTCTATCTTTTGTATACAGTAACATACGTAAACCAGTACTGAAGTTTAGAAGATAAGTCATGAGTACGTCTGTCGAATAAGACTTACCAGTCTGACGTGGTTGAATTAATAGATATTGACAGTTATTAAAGAATGACCAAAATAAAGAGATATTCGCCCTATTAGCCCTAAATCTATTTTTAAGATTACCCTCAGGAGTAGGCGCAATTTCTCTAAAATAATAAAATGGATTAATCGCACATTCAGCAGCAATCCAAATCTTTTGTTCTTGTGTTAAATTAGGGTCGTAAGGGTCTACAAACTCTAAACGTCTATCGTGTAATTGTAAATGGAAGTAGTAGTTCTTAATCCCCATCTTTTTATAGATGTTTGCTAAATCAATAAACGACTGGTTTTTAGTCGAAGTATGGACAATAGCATTAGGATATTTAATCCAGTCTTGTAAAAATAATATCATGATATTATCCTTTAAGTATAAAAGCACATTTCAAAAATATAACCAAATCGTCGTATTTACGTATAAAATAGGAATAATACTATCGAGGTGTTGACCCCGATAGTATTATTATTTTTTTTATTTATTGTTTTTGATTCTGGTTATTTGAATATCTAAATAAGCTGAAATTACCGCATTAATTTGTTTTTCTTCACCTAATAGTCTTGATAACAAACGAGGTATATAGACAGGTTGTTTTAAGACAGTAGAAGTAATAGGTAAATCCCAAGATTTAACACAATCAACTCTATAAAGAATAAGATGTTTCTTTTTAAAGAACCACCAACCAGTTCTCTCTAATACAAAATGTTTCTTAGTAACATGAATCTCTAAAGGAAAACCTTCGTAATTAATAATTCTTACATTGGTTTCACAATTAGGCTCATCTACCTCTGAGTATATTTTATTACCAGAGAAGTAATCCATTATACTAAAACTTTTTGAGAGTAGTTTTTCTATTAGACACATAATTCGCCTTTCGAATGTGTCCCCTTAGCTGGAATAATAACGCATTGTAAAGGCTCTCAGTACTATATATAACATTACCCCTGTGCGTGTGGCTGCTATTGATGGACCAGATTTAATCTTAGTCGCTTTCTTAACGATGTCTTCCACATCATCACGGATAGATAATAACAACTCATCAGTACTACGAGAAGATGTATAAACACCTTTCATTTTACTGATTAAACCACTAATGTCAGATTTATTTTTCATCGCATTTCTATTTTGGTTTAAGTAAGTTAGTAAGTGTGTCATGATTTTATTAACCACTTCATCAATCTCTAATTTACCTTTATCACCTTTACCATACGAATCACTAATCCAACTTAGTGTACTTCTGAACATAGAAACAGGCATAGTCTTATTAGAACTTTCAATAATAGAAATCAAATCCAGTTTAATAAAACTCGGTTTATCAGGTATAACACCAGCTAGGTAATTACGATAAGTTTCCAAAGCATTTGCCTTATCCTTAAGAACAGCTTCACCATCCATCTCGATAAATGTAGAAGAAGTACTGTTCACCCTCATCCCAGACTCTTGGACTTGTTTTTGTAAACCGTAAATGTTTTTAAGTAATGCCTTATTCCGACCTTGTGTATCTGTTAACAAATAACCTACTGATTCACCCGTATTACGAATATCGTGTTCCATTCGTTGAATCGTTAGTCGATGAATAGAGTGTTTCATGTCAATAATATCGTCACTTCTGTCTTGTACTACTTTTATCCAAGTACCCTTTTGTTTAATGGCATATTTATTACTCATCGCAGCTAATGTTGCTTCGGCAACTTCTTTAGAGCAAGGATAAGGCCAGTGTCTCTGTAGACGAGAAGTGATAAAACGAAATTGTAAGACATTATAAATAGCCGACATTATCTCATTTTTACGCTTTTCATTGATTTTAGAAGATTTGTAGAACATATGACTTAACCAGACACAACTCAGATTAAATGCATCACCCGCTACTACGTAGTAAACTGGATTAATAATCTCATTGAGTCTAGGTAAGAGTTCTTCTTCGTTAATATTAAGAATTTCATCAAACCAAATACTGCGGTCTGAATTAGTAAATTTAACCACATAAACACCTGTTAAATTACCACCAAAGAAAGAAGCATGTTCTACATTCTTGGAAATAAAACTATTCATGTAACGAATAATTTTATCACCTAATTTGTTATCGAAGGACAATCCCCCGCACAAATCATTAAATACATCTTTTACATGTTTATCCATTTTCTGTCCTTTATGTTAAATGTATTAAATAGTAAAATAAATTAGTCATTCATAACTTTTTAAAATATTTTCAAATCTATACTATTCACATGAAAGAGTCGAATCTTTCTACCTTATTTATTTATCTTTTTATAAAGGAAACTTAAAATGATTAAACTGATTTTTGCAATTGTTATTGCCCTCATCATCTTCTCACTTCTCGCATGTATTGGTATTTATAAAGTAAGTACCAACTACGAGAAATACAAACGCTTTTTCGAGCAAAACAAAAAGTAATTTATACCAGTGATTACCCTATGGAAAAACCATAGGGTAATCTTAATTTTATTTTTTAAAAGGAAATCAAAATGAAACAAATTAACCCATCTAAAATGAAACAAATCGAGCAATACGGAAATAAACAAAAGCAACTCAAAGTAACTCCAGTACATGAAAAATTGTTCAATGAAATCGTTGACAGTGTTGTTGCCGAAATCATCAAAGAATCTGGTACTGATAAAACATACGAAGAAAATATTCGTATCTTGGCAGAAACCAATAAAGATGTAACTAAAATCAATGTAGCTACCATCTTTAATTCTGTTAATACAGCTATTGCTAATCCTAAAGATACAGAACATAAGGATAAGTATAAAGAGCTTTATGCCCTCTATCAACCAAATGTGTTTATTGATGCTATTTTGAAGAAAGTATTCAAAGTAGTAAGTGATAGTGGTTATACTACTTTGCTTTCAGAAGATCGTAGTAGTTATTATTTGGCTGATGCGAAAACATTGCGTCCTGTAGCGCTCTTCCGTGACCAAAAAACGTATGACCGTCCAGTAGATTATAAATCTGCACACCCATTGGCTTATGCTATTTTCTTAACCAATGACAAAGGTGAATGGGAACCCATTAAATACAATTTAACAGACTACGCGTTTAAAGAAGGCGATTATGATTTCTATCCAACGCGTAAAGCAGAAGATATCGACTTGGTTGAATATACTGACATGGTGTCTTTGTATACTGACATCAATTATGCTTTTGGTATTATCAAATATCTCCAGAAATTAATGGAAAAAGTTAATGCTTCTGGTGAAGTGATTCAACCAGATTGGGCAATTGTACCAGTAGACATCGATACATTGGAATCTAATTATTGGTATAACGACGAAATTAAAATCTTCTCTGTTGAAGCAGATAGTTTGCGTCATTTCCCAAATGGTGATAATTACATCACTGTAGGTATGGAAAATCTGGAAGGTGAAGATTTAGAAGATGTTTTATTTACAGAAGGTAATGTGACTGCCAAAGTCGCTAAGAAACTATCTCTTAAATCCAGTGTCAAACATGACACCCATACCGACTACGATGTATTTGTCGTTGAAGTAACTGATACAGAAGGTAATGATATTGTCAAGATGAATCCAGGTAACTTTGCAGATGCATTTAGTAGAGTTACAGAGCATGTCTATAAAATGCTTCCAAAAGAAAAAGGTTTGGTTAAATCTGAAATTCTTAACCCAGTAGGTGGTGGTAATGTATTCTATATTATCCAACCATACGTTAAAGAAATTGTCCCATATATTGGAATGACACACGATATTGTATCTGGTATTCTTGAACCTCTTCACCATAGTTGTCTGATTGAATATTTGGTAGAACAAAACAGTGGTAAAACCATTGATTTGATTCGTATGTTACCACTCTTGAAACCAGGCACTAAGTTAACAGATATCAAAGAAAACTTGCTGTATCGTTTCTACGATTCGTTACATGAAGAATATGTAGGTTTTGGTGGTAGTATTTTAACCGACCTTTATTTGGAATCTGTACCGGCAGCGGAATTACACAATACTAAACCTTCTGATATCCAACTCGATACCAGTCTGTATTGTGTCTATACCATTAATCCAGTAACTGCTGTAAAATATGGTATTGATAACAGTAATGTGATTCGTGCTACCAAAGATATCCCAAGTTTTGATTCTCTCTATGTGATTGCATTTAAAACACGTGAAGAAGCACAAGCATTTATTGACGCTACTAAAAACCCATTACATTATTGTATTCTGGAAGATACCATTAGCTTTAGTAATGTGGTTGAAGTCAATAATCAACTCTATATGGAGTACAACCATAACTTCTTGGATTATGTCTTTGACGAAAATGGTAAAAAGAGCTTTATTAAACATGTCTTTTAATCCACTAATCGTTATATAAAATATTTTCAAACCTATACTATTTTACTGAAGGAGACTAATCCTGTTTCCTTCAGTATTTTATTTAAACTTAATCTTTAAAAAGGAAACCTTAAAATGGCTATTAATGAAACTGTAAAGAAAATCGCTGACGTAGTAGCGGAAAAACACCTCTCATTCGACGCAGAGACTCGCACATTGAAAACCACCGGTAACGCTATGGAAAGCGCGTTGGCAGTAATCAACGAAGAGGAAAAACTTGGTTTGGACGAAAAACAAATCAAGAATACCTTCACCGCACTGTCTTTGTTTACAGCAGGTACTGGCTTGGCTACCGGTGAAGCTGGTATCAAAGAGATGAAGAAAGATAAATCTCTGGATGCACTGACTGCTGAATTCGGTGTAACCAAACAAGTGAAAGTGAAACATATTGTGTCACGTGACTACGAAATCACCCCAATTCCACGTAATGGTGAAAAAGCTGAACCAGTTACCAAACATGGTCGTCTTGATACCAAGCTGGAAGTAGGTTCTGTAAAAGCTCGCTCTTCAGCTAACCTGGCAGCAGTTCGCGATCATCTGTATGCCCAAGGTGAAGAGAAACTGGGTAAGTAATCATTACTTATCTGTCTTGTATTCTAGGTAGGAAGCAAACCCTACCTAGAATATTTTTTAATTAAAATGTTTGCATTCTTATATAAAGGAAACTTTAAAATGGCTAAACTCACTAAATCTACTGTAGCTGCAGTAACTAAAGGCAAAAAAGAACCTGTAGCTAAACCTAAAGCAACAGCTAAAGTAACTACTAAACCAGCTGCTAAAACACCCGTTGCGAAACCAGTTACAAAGTCAACTCGTGCACCACGTACTGCTAAACCAAAAGCAGTAAAACCAGAAACAAAACCTGTAGCTACTCCTGTTAAGGCTACTAAAACTCCTGTTAAAGCAGAAGTGAAAGCAAAACCAGTAGAAACTCCTAAGGTTCAGGCTAAGGCCGAAACTAAACCTAAAAAGCAACGTAAACCACGTTCATTTAAAACGGATACTTCTAAGTTCCGTAAATACAACAATGAGCTTCGCATTAACCTGCGTAATTTGATTTACGATAAAGGTTATACAATCGCTAAAGTTGCACGTGAAATGGGTGTTCTTCCACACTACTTGTTCAATGTATTAAAAATGAACAAGAAAGCAGAAGGTGGTAACGACGCAGTTGTTGTACTTGATATCGCATACGCTGTTTGTAGCGTAATTGGTGTTAACATCAGTTCTGTACTCCCAGAAGCTGAAATTGTAAATCCAATTTACAAATCAAAAACCGATGTCAATGACAAAGTGAATGAGTTGCAAGAAGAAAATGTTAAACTGAACTTCCTCTTCACTCAAACCAAACAACAGCTCGATACTCAATCTGTTAAATTAGCTACAGCTGAAGCTAGAGTTAAAGAACTGGAAAAATTTCTTGAAAGTTCATTTAACAAAATAGGTGAGATCAGAAAAAGACTTACAGCTATTTCTAAACAGGAAGAGTCTAGGTCTTAATTAAAAGAGAGGAGTAACTTACGGTGTTTACACCTAAGTCGCCTGAATTAATTTAGATTAATTCAGGTAATCCTCTCTTTTTTATAAAAGGAAACCAAACATGAATAAGCAGCAAGAGTTAATGTCTTTGTTTAAAGAGTACATTGCTAAAACCAGTGATACACTTTATCGAGACATCTATATTGAAAATAGTGTCATCACCGATATTATTAAAGTGATGAATACGTCATTTTACGTATTATACCATAACCGATTAGATGAGTTGTCCAATCGATTCAGTAAATTTGTAGAAGAATACAAAAATAAGGAATATCTTCCTACTTTTTTGTTAGATACAGATTACTCAGAATTAATTAGCGATGATAAAATCAAAGTAACTACCAAAGACTGGGTAGTTTCTACTTTGTTTATTATCCGCATTTTCTTGAAAGAAGAATCCAGTTCCTCTTCTTGGCAAGACTCTAAGATTCTGGATATCTTCCAAGGTCTTTTGAATGAAACCCTTGACCGTGAGATTAATAATCTTAACGCACGTAAGAAACCACTGAATGAAGATGAAGAAAATCTCTTGATTATTATTTCCTCTATCAGTGTTTACTGTGTAGCTGAGGGCTTGGATTCACCATTGGGACAACGTGAGGTAAACCTAGCATTTAAAGAAGCAATCAATCATTGTTTTAGTAATTGTTATCTTACCAAAGAATCAATTGAATTTATTACCAGCAAATGTGGTAAACGCTTAGGTAATAAAATGAAACGATTGTTGAATAAGGTATCGATTTCTTCAATTTCAGAATACATCTTATAAGGTGCTTATGATGAATAAAACGGAGAAATATACTTTTACATCTAGTGAAAACCAAAATGTAGAAGAAGTCATCAAACTAGATAGGCATCTTATCGATATTGAAAACGTAATGGTCGAATCACTCGAAGCTTTTACCAAAAGAGGAAAAGATGTTCGAGTGATAGACTACGAAAATGAAGGTAAGCTTAATATTACTAAGTATTACTTCCCACTAGGAATGATGTCTATAGCTTATTCACGCACGTTGTTTTCATTTGAAAAACAAACAATAGATACATTGTTAAACAAGTTATCAGGTGGTGAAACCATTAATTGGAAAACAGAACACGTCAATATAACGTATGCTAGATGGATGCATTCTGTTAAATCCAATTTCTATCACCTATCTGAAGAGTACAGTAATGGTAAGGAATTAAAAGTCTTAGACTTTTGTAGACGTGTAGTCGTTGTTAAAGACGAGGAACGTAATACAAGATATGGCTTTGTATTCCTTACTTTACCATTGGCTTACGATAAATCATTGTTAGCAACAGCGTCTAGTACGTACTTCTACATGTTACCACAAGAACCTGTTCAGTGGATATGTGAAGAAAATGAAGAACACAATGTAGTTATAGACAACTATCTTAACGTACCTGAAGTTTCAGATGAAGAGTGTATAGATAATCCAGGATATAAACTGTATAATCAAACATTCATTGATTTTGAAATTGTACACTGGCAAACATACGTTAAAGATAAACTATATAACGGAAAAGATAAAAAGTATGTTAATTGATAGACACTATAGTAGAGAGGATATCCTCTCTACTATAGCTATCTTTTAATCTTTTATTTTTTATCTACTTTGTAAGTTAAGAATACAGTTAGATGGTTGGTAGATTCCATAAGTTCGTAAAGAGCAGGTGCATTAATCTTCACTTGGTCTACACCAAGATTACCATGAATAAACAGAATTAAAATAACGTGTTTATTACCACGTACAATCAAGTCTTTAATTAATTCTACATCTTCATCTTTTACCAAATGGTGTTCCATGGTAAAGATAATAGGATGTGGTACACCTTTAGCTAAACCAGCTACTTCGTGGATAATGTTGTAAATACCGATACCCATTGGATTGACACTCTCAACAGACAAATGTGTATCTTGTACAACAGCAGGCGTGTCGGCAATACCAGTAACTACATCATTGCGACCTAGTTTATAGTTAAAATCAGCAGAACTACCATCTAAGTCACGACCTAATGATTCTACCATTTCTTCTTTACCATCTTTTGCATACATGTCATTTAGCTTCTTAGCCACAGATGTTGCAAAATCACCGTAGACAGGCACATCGTAATTATTTTTTTCAATATCGGAGTTAATGCTTTCTAAACTTAAATCACCGATATATTTCATTTTACCAAATACATGGATAGACATTTCTAATTCCTTTTAAATATTATTAGGGACTAACATTTGCATGAAGTCATATTTCATTTCCTCATTACCCAACCACTGGATACGAGAAGCATATTTTAATTCTTCCAAATACAATTCATTAGCGTCAGCATAGCTATCAATAAATTGCATAAATTCACCCAGTTCTGCACCACCGTCTAGTTTAGCTTGACCAATTCTGATTTTTAACTTACGGTAAATATAAGCCTTAGTAGCTAACAATACTAATTTCTTAATATAATCAGCAGCAGTAATAGGGATATTATTTAACTGAGGGTCATTTTCAATAATTAACTCAATATAACAGTTTGTAGTAATATAACTGGTACGTCTGATTCTAAAAGAGTTACCTGAAATCATGTCTACTTTAACTTCGTAGTTCAGAGGTATACCAGCAGTATTGTTCGCCATCTTTTGAGCACCAGTTAAGATAGCACCACCACTAGAGGTAGGCATACTTAAACCACCTGTACCAATACCACCTGTTTCTGCATATAAGTCTAATAGGTTAACACCTAATACAGTAATGATTTTTCGATTATTGGTTACTTCATCAGGAACAGTAACAATCCAGTCTGTAGGTGTTACCATTTCTACTTTACAATCACGCATAGGGACATTAAGTTTGGTAGCATACTCAATATTCAAATCAGGCATAACTCGTTTATTGATAACTTCCTGTATAATCATTGCATCTGCACTAACAGGTGCAAATCTATTTTTACGAAAAGGAATGACAAATGCCTCTTCGATAATCTCATCAGGTATTTCATTATAGATATTGTTAATTGAAAGTGATAACATACTCATCACAAACTCCTTATAAAACTGTGTAATATTCATACGTTACTCTATTTTTATTCTCGTATATATTATTAACTTGAAGACGGTTTTTTTGTAGAAATATTTACGGGAAAAGAAAATTATGAAGAGTAATTATTTATAAAAAGGAAATAGAATGTCCGATATTTTACCCTCCCAAGAAATTATTAAATGGCCAAATCCATTGGAAGAAGTCAAACGCATTATGCAATATGCTACTGTGTTACTAGACTATCCAGAAGGATTTGAAGAAGATTTGGTAAAAGCTGGTCTTAATACCGAACCTAAACAAACAAGAAGGAGTGAAGTCATTGCGGCTATTGCTTCTAATATTAAAGACCACCAATATAAACTAACTTCTGTTAATTGGTTTACTAATCTTGGTATTAACCACATCTACCATGAAGAATTATTGAAACTAGATATCTATCTTAGTCGATGGAATTATCTTAAAGTTTTGGAAATGATTGTTGGTTATTGGTTAATTAAATACCGCCAAATGTGGGTATTTAATAACTTAGGTCGATATCCACTTAATGCCAATAAACTAATGGATGAGATTAAACATTATCAAGAAGATGAAAAAGATGAAATCAGCTATAAAGTTACATTAGGTGGTTTAGAAGAATTGGCACTCACCAATACTCTGGAAGAAGTATTTCCAGAAACCATCAAAGCACTGAATGATGCTTACGAAATGTCTGATACATCTACGTATTTCTTAGATGAAAGAAACATCGATAAAAACGGATTGGTTATTCCTATTACCTTCGTGATAGACCCAATCTATCTTAGTATTATATTTGCTCACTAAGCGAGAGAACAATGGATTTTGAAAAACAATTACTGGAAGAAAATGGGCATTACATTGATGTTAGTCCTACTGTTTCAGTACACAACATTTCCCATATCCTAGATGCATTGGATATTTTACTGATTAATCATGGTAATGAAATCCATAGTGAAACAGCATATGGTGGATATGGTTTCTATAATCCTATTACAGGTGAGAAACTAATAGAAGAAGGCAAATCTTATTATTTAGAATCAGATAATGAAGTTGTTGTCTTTGAACAAAATGAACAAATGATTAATCAATTCTATCGTAATAATGTCTACCAATTGACTGATGGTAGAATTAAAGATATGTTGATTCATCGTAAAAAAGACAACCGTAATATTACGATTGCTACAAACCATCGGTATTGTAGTATTTCTATTATCAATAAGATTTGTCAACATGTTACAACATCCCATCTACCAGAACAATATGGTGGGACAAACAAGTATCGTTTAATTACAGACATTATTCGAGAATATTTCCAACCCGTAATGGCTGAATTCTCTAAAGTCAAAGAAATCATTTCTAGTCTAAATATTCCAGTTGGTTTAAATACACATCCTGTATATAAATTACTTATGGAAGTTATTGATGACATTAATGATTTCGTCGCCATTCTTAAAGATAAGACACCACGTTTATTGTGCCAGTGTATGCACTATCGTGGATATCTTTTGGTAATTAATTACGGTGACTTCCGTATTGTGGAATGGGAACTCATGAAGATGATGAATGTAGACAGAGCGACTAGCGTCGGTCAAGATGATTCGTTTAATGCTTCTAATACCAGTATGATTTCAGCCATGCCACAACCGATTACTTTAAATATTTTGGATAGTTATTTAGAGATGACAAATAAAGAATGCTTAGTTAAATACGAGAGCTTACTTTTAACTTTAATGTAACTATTTCAAAACGAGAAGGAAATGAAAACCGATATCCCTTATCTGGATTCATTTGAAAAGAATACGGTAGTAGGTGTAGTAGACGTCTCTGTAATGGACTTATACTTACACTTACACCGCGTTCTTTCTAATAGAGAACTTAAGCAAGGTTCTTTTTTTTTAAGAGAATTAGGGTACGAATCTTTAGATAGTTTAATTAGAGAGTTTGTACCTAGATTATTCGATGAAGTTTTTTTAGATAAAGATAATGATGCTTATACTGACTTTACAGATGTATTAGCTAATATGGGTCTCTCACTATCTGAAATCGATACGGCTGTAGATATTTTAATTGGCGTAACTACACCTATTTTTAACCAAGTAATTTTTGACGATAAGACAAAGTTCTTTGCTTCTATTTCGTCAAATGAGAAAGATTTAATCCCGACTATGCGAATCAGTTACTTGAACACAACTTAACCAACTTAACTTTTATTCATTCTAAGAGGTAAACCATTATGTCATTAGGAAGTTTTAAAATCAATAAAGTAGAAATCCCAGATAGTCTAGATACAGTGTGCAATATTGTTGAAAGCATTGTACAAGAATCTATTAGCAAACTGGCTGTTATTGATTTCATTATTCGTCAAGCAATTTCTAAATTACATGAAGATTTAGATATTAAACAAATCGCTGCAGAAATCGCTGAAGTTATTTTGTTTACAGAAGCATTCTCAGTAAGTTTACCTCTTTATCAAAACACACCAATAGTATCATCTGCTTACCTACGAATAAAATCTTGTTTAATAGATATTGTTAGTTGTTTATTTGAGTATTTAGAAAAGAGCCATTATCGAAGCAGTTATCTAGAAGATAATAAAGTCGTATCGGTGTTTGACTTAACTATACTAGAGATAATCCATGAGTAATCGAATCTACGACATCAATCACTTTAGAAGTAATAATCTTGGCAATTTAATTAATAATGAAATTGAAAAAAGGAACCAAAAACTCGAAAGTGAAATAGTAGATAGATTTATTAATTTACCCGATGAGTTTATCCTAACTGATGGGAATGCTATTTTAAAATGCTTTAGAATGATAAATCAGCAAATCAGATTTAATGTTCAAGAGTTTTTTGATTACATGATGTATTTTAATACTCTACTTAATAGCTTCCCTTTTCAATATTTCTACAATAAAGAAAACATCTATCGTACTATATACGAAGCACCTTACGATAAAATGTTTGAATTTAGTAAAAATAGCGGTGAAGTAGAAACATTGAAAGAAATCAGTGTCAATATTTTTATTACCATTATTAACACCATTATTAATGAAAAGCTCTATATTGAAATTAATGGCCAGTTAATAATGTGTTATCGCATTCGTAACTGGGACCAATTTTCAATTACTCTAATTAAATATAACCCATGGATATAAAATCATGACAAATACAGCAAATACTATTCGACAACTAGAAGTAGGTAAAGTCTATTCATTTGATACCTATTCACCAGAAGTACTAGGTACTCGCTTAATTAACGTAGAGTGTCTAGCAGTAATGAATGCACAAACAGCCATTTCTTCAGGTCTAGATATTAAGTCATTCCATGAAAGAATGAAACCACATCTACCACCAGGTTATAATAATAATCCATTTGACATGACTTATGTCAAGCTAGTGAGTGTAGACGGTAAAGAAACAATCTACGCTATGGATTGGATTAATCGTTCTACTATTCAAGAAACGTCTCCTAATAAGATTACAGTGACTATTAATGGTGTATCTAATAATGACGTTGAAATTATTCGTAAAGCATTAACCATGCAAGGATATACTGATATTTCAATCGTATTATCAGAACGTTAATTTACACTATATATGAATAAAGTGATTTTTAAGACTAATTGCTTCGTTCGTATTTTCCTAGTTTGTTTATTTAAAGTTGATTTTATTCGTTTGCCTTTGATAGTTGAAGAAACAATAAGGCTGAATATCTATTGTAAGGGTAATCCCTCGGTACACTTCTAAACAAAGTTTTACGATAGATAGAAATTCTATAACTAGCCATATCCGGCCACTCCTCGTTCACTCTCCGCTGGAATTAGGCTACACATGGAAGCGAATACAAGTACCGAAAATTTCCATAGGTGGATAATGACCTAACGACCACCTCAATCAGTGTATTAAACAGGGACGGTAATCACTGAATCGTTTTGGTTTCCTTTTAAGAGAAGTTGATGAAAAGAAAAGCTATAGTACCTCTAGAGTAGGATATCCTACTCTAGAGGGAAATAGTTTATTATGTTTTTATGAGGTCGATGGATACTCGATTAATGTTAATCTTTAAATTGAAAAAAGGATATTATAATGTCTAAAAAATACCCTAAGCTCCCTATCGAGCTAGAACCTACTGAGAAACCTTTGGAATCTGATTCTACTTTGATTGCTGGTCTGAAAGTTGTTTACAATGATGAGACTTTGCCTAAAGACGAACACAATGACCAATTGGTGAAAAACCGTAAAGCCATGTATCGTGGTGAATTGCCACCAGCTAAAGAAGAAAAAGCTGATGGTAAAGCTGGTAAAGAAGAAACTGGTAGTGATGCAGCTGCCACCCGCACTAACTTTGTACCTCCAGTAAATGCTGAAGCAGGTCGTGCAGGTGAAGGCGATGCTGTAACTGGTGAGGAAGCTCGCCGTAATGCTCGCTCAGGTCGTGCCACTGAAATTTAATTTAAACTAACTTACTATACGCCGACCTTATGGTTGGTGTATAGTAAATATTATTGGTATCTTATCTTTTTTGATAGTGATTAATATTAACAGGAGTTCTAACTATGTCTTATCTAGATAGAATAAATATAGATTTTGATAGAGATTTATTCATTCTTCCAGTAGATGAATACAAACGAGATATTGACCCAATTGGTCAGTATATCGAGCAACAAGCTCAATTCTTACACATCATGGAAGATATCTCTATAGAAGAAGCAGAAACATTTGTTAAGAAAACCATTGGTAAAGAAGGTAAATATCCTATTAGAAACCCAATGGTAACTTATGTTCGTAAAGATGAATATGGTGACCGAGTTAAAGACAGAACTAGTTTATTAACTTATATTAACTCTACTTTAAAAGAGAGTGAGATATTAACAGCTACATTTACGACATTTGTTAGTCAAGATAAAAAATTATCTTATATTTCGGAATACGTAGACCACCAAATCCCTAAGCGTAAAAAATTAAAGAAACTCCAGTTTCAAAAGAAACAAGAAGGTGATAAAGTAGGTGAAGCATTTGCTAATAACGGACAGAACAATATTAAACGTTCTATTAACTCCATCTCTGGTGCTTCTTCTATCGTTTCTACACCTATCTACATGGCCTCTATGCACCCTATCCTTACTTCTACTTGTCGGATGACTTCAGGTTACGCTAATGCCAATAATGAGAAGCTATTGGGTGGTAATCGCCATTACCATAATCCAGACATTACCATTAATAACATTTGTGTACTAACTTATCGAATTGATGAAGATAAGATTGAGAAGTTTCTTAATGATAATAACCTTTATGTCCCAACAGCAGAAGAGTTATTTGAAGACATATTAAACTCTACACGTCTATATTGGAGATGGTCTGAAAAAGAACAAATTATCTTAGAATTCTTAAAGAAATGTAATCGAGAACAAAGAGCTTCTATTGCATTTACTTACGACATGTATTTAATGCGTAAATATAATCCAGAATTCATGAAAAAGTTTATTATTCGTTTAGCAACCAATAAAGTACCTGATTCTGACATGACTATTGCTGATGCTAAAACCATCTTTAGTAAAGCAAAAGAATCTATTCGTAATATTGGTATCCAGATTAATGCTGATTTAGTAAAAGGTTTGAAAGAAGACCAATACGTAGATACAGATACTATTTTAAAAATCAGTAGCTGTATTGTTAATATCTACCAAACTTTTGAATTATACAGTGATTATATTACGACATTCTTAAGAAGTAACCATATCCCACCATCACTAGCTATGTTCCCAAATAGCTTAAGGAAAGTAGTATTGATGTCAGATACAGATTCCTCTATGTTTACCACACAAGGTTGGACAAACTGGATTGTAGATGAAACCAATGACGAAACCTTGCGTTTCCCTGTATTTGCAAATATTGTAGGTTTAGTAGATGCTACTTTAAAACATCATTTGGCTATTATGTCTTTTAACTTAGGTGTCTCTAAGAAGAAATGGTCTTTAATCTCCATGAAGAATGAGTTTAGTTTTGATACATTCGCTTCCATGGGTAAAACCAAACACTATATTGCTTCGATTAACTATCAAGAAGGTAATGTGTATAATAAGATTTCTATTGAGAAGAAAGGTGTTCACTTAAAGAACTCTAACTCACCTCAAGAAATTATTAACCATGCTGAAGATATTATGCTTCGTCTTTATAGTATTAAAGAGAGAGCAGAGAGAAAGCTAGACAATTATTCTATTAAATTAACCAGCATTCTTAAAGAAATTGCTGATGAAGAAAGAAAGATTTTCAGAATCGTAGACCAAGGTGATGTAGAATATTATCGGTCTAAACAGATTAAAGACGAGGAAGCGTATAAGAATGATGGTGAGAATTCACCTTATGCTCACTATACCTTCTGGAATGAAACATTTGGTCATTATTACGGTTTTACAGCACCTCCACCTTATAGTGCATTTGATGTAAAACTAAGTATTAACAATAAGACTAAAATGAAAGAGTTCTTAGATTCATTTGAAAATCAAGAATTAGCAGATAAAATTAGAAAGAATATGGAGAGACGTGGTAAAGATGTATTGGGTACCATCAATATCCCGTATGAAGTATTCGTAGGTAAGTCTATTCCAAAAGAAATTATTCCTTATGTAGCTAAGCGAGAATTGGTAGCAAATATTTGTAGCCCTTACTATATCGCATTAGAAGCAGTAGGTATGTTCTTCTTGGATAAGAATGTAACTAAACTAATTTCTGATTATTATTAATAGGAAATCAAAATGAATAGTATATTCTGGGGTGTATACCTAGCAGATATCGTAGGTACAATAAAAGTTACCGCTTTTGTATTGATATGTGTATCTACAATTATTCTGTGGCTATTAATAGGTTTGAAGACAGATAACATACATGCACCTAGATGGCAATTTATAACAGCTAGTATCGTATTGGTAGTTTCTGTTATTATTAATATCGTTGTACCTAGTAAAGAAACGATTTATATCATGTTAGGTGTTAAAACCACTGATGTTATCTTAGACCAACCTATTGCTCAAAAAACCATCGAACTTCTAGAATTGAAGATTGATAAAGAGTTAGATGAAATTAAAAAGGAAACTAAAAAATGAATGATTTGACTTTATGGATTTATATTGTCTATGTAGTAAATAGAATACGTGAAGTATTTGGTGGTATTACTGTAGCTATTGCTATAGCATTTGCTGTTAAGGTATTATACTTTATTTACATCGATAAAGATGGATACGTTAAAGAAAACGAATATCTTAATAAAGAAGAAATCAATGAGTTTTGGAAAAACCTAAATAAGAAATTTTGGGGTGTATTAGGTGGATTTGTAGTATTCACTATTCTTCTCAATATCGTTATTCCAAATAAAGAAACCATGTACGCTATGGTTGCTTCAGAAGCTGTAGGACACGCTATTGATTCTGATATAGTGAATAAAGCCATTCATTCAATTGATAAAGATTACAAACTTAAAGAAAGTAAGTAAATATATCTCTACTCTACCTATTAAGGTAGAGTAGAGTATACTTATCTATATCTTATTTTTTATAGTTTAAATAACCATTCAATTTCTTCAACATATAAATCATGTAAATCAGAAATCCTACTGTCCTTAAATACACGCCCACCATTAAGAGAAATCAATTCCTGTCTTAAGCGTGTTAGATAACCATTATTGACATTCTTATCAGTAATAGCAGGTGTTAATAGACAATGCTTTAAGAATCTAGTCATAGCCAATACATATATCCATTTATTTTGTCTGGTTAACAATATCTTAGGTGTATCCATAAACTCTAATGCCCTTATGTCACCTACACCATGAATATTAGCAGCTATTTTCTCAATAGGATAATTACCCTTTCTAGCCATTATCCAAATATCTTCAATATCTTTATCTAACTCTTTACTATTATTGTTTATGTAAAAAGAAGTACCAGCATAATCAATAGTCTTAGCCATAGAGTCATCAGTCAATAAGATATTCTTATTGATAATTACTTGGTTAATGTGGCTAGGTAACATATTAGGTAAAACACACATTCCTAAGAAATATCCTGTATTAGGTAATTTATGGTCAGGATTAACCAACTTTATTTCTCTATGGTGTCTTAACCACGCAGCATACTGTAAATGCAATAAATTGATATCAATTTGAATAATAGCAAATCCAGGTCTATCTACATAATTCTTACTGGTCATTAAGTTATAACTGATATGGTTTTGGTCATGACGTAAAACAGTAACAGGTACTAAGTCTTGCCAGTTTTCTTTTACATATTCCCAATCCCAATAGTTATCTACTTGTGTAATGATTTCTGTAGTAGTGGGACCGTAGAAGTTACCATAGTGTAATTTACCAATACTTCGGTCTGAAGATAAACCTAATGCATTTGCGTGATACCATGCCTTATCGTTATTATAAACATAGGCAGATACGAATTTATCTGGTATGTTTTTAGGCATGGTAAATGATTCAATAATACGGTGAAGAATATGGTAACCACCTACGTAATAATAATTATTACGATACCAGTTAATGGCTTTAGCTAGTCGGTTATCAATAACTCGATTAGCGAATTTTAGGTGCCATACATCCTCTTTACGAAACCGTGTAGGAAATCCGACTAGATTAAACATATTTATAGTCTTTCTTATTTAAATAGGTAATAGAATAAAAGTATCATCATAACATTTTATTATTTATTATACTGAGATAAAACTTGTATATACCTATATATGAATATGTACGAATTAGATACTCATGAGAGTATCGACCCTAGGAGATATAATATCTATTTTATTAGATACATGAGAAATACTGATTTTTTAATGTATTTAAAAAAATTATGGTAATATATCATTAAAGTGTAGTAGGTAGTATTGATGTCAATATTACATATTACAAACAAGGCTAATACAGCCGTGTTTAATTAAGCTTAATTTAACATTCTTTGAAAAGGAAATCAAAATGGCAATTAATGACAAACGCCAACCACAACAACCTTCCGTTAATAGCATGGAAGACATCGGCAAAATCGCTGGTAATAGCAACTCTGGTAACACTACCAGCAACAACACACAAAGCCAACCTAAACGCACTGGTTTCACCTTTGCTTCTCAAGAGGGCTTGTTCGGTTCTACTTTCACCGTCGTAAACGATGGCTTGATGAAGATGGTTGAACAAATGAAAACCATCATCAAAGAGAGCACCCAATCTAACCGACTGGAACTGGGTTTCTATCCGTTGGACCGCAACAACCACGATTTGGGCATGGATATCTTGTTGGTTACTACCCGTGACACAGAACTGAAAGGCCCTCATGGCGTTTATGCACTGGTAATCTGTACATCAGATTCTACTCTGACTACTGAAACCACTCAAAATGCACCAGGCCAACGTGCGTACACAATCAATACTTTCCCATCTCAAATCTTCGAAGCTGACAACATTGTACAATTCTTGTTGCAAGCTGCTCGTGATTGCTTGGGTACTAATGATGTTGTATTCGCTGGCGGTTGCCCAATCTTCACTGACTTCGTAAACTTCGAAGACAAGAAAGAAATTCAACCTGCACTTTTGAATGCAATTAACGCATGTACCCTGAAAGCATTCGCTGCATTTAACGAAGCACAAGGTAAGCTTGAGGATATTAACTTGTTGGAATACGACAACAAGAAAGAAACCCTCGAAGTAGAACGCAAGCTGCTTGGTGGCGTGATTAAAGACTTCCACGGTAACCCAGTCCGTGCTGATTGGCAACATGTTGTAAATGCTCGCCAAGTACAACAAAACAATGTAGGTTTTGTTGGTGGCTCTGTAGCTAAAGAAGTATTCTCTATCTGTGGTTACACTGATGTAGTAATGGTAAACCCAGCCAACACTACCCACACAGACTCACCATGGGCACGTAAGAAATTGGCTCAATCTACTGACGAGCAAATCTTCTTGCCAGTAAATGTATTTACCAGCTTGATGCCAACTCGCGCACAATCTTTGGGTAATATCATCTACGCATTGGGTGTAGGTATTGGCGCTACATTTGCAGACTACTGGTACATCTACGAAGCATTGAACCCACTGAAACATCCTAACGATTGGCAGCATTCAATCGCAGGTTTGGGTTACGAAGCCTCTGAAATGTTCCGTCTGCCTGAGTTCGCCCCATTCCCAACTCCAGCCACTGACCCAAATGTATCTGAAAATGATTACTTGGACATCATTGGCCGTTACTTCTTGGATTCTACATCATTTGCAATCGATGTAGGTTTGGGTACTCCTACTGAATGGATGATGGCTGACTTTGTAAATGCAGCGTTTGAAGAAGACCATGTTGCAGTACAACCTGATTCTGAGAATGCTAAAATCTTGGCTGTAACTAACCACTTGTTCGGCGGTCGCTTTAAAGAAGTTTACTCTTCTTTGGGTGGTACTGGTCGTGTAGTGTTTACTCTGCCAAATCGTCGTTACTTGGTAGGTCAATACCACAATGCACAAACTAACGAATTGCGTTCTCTGCAAGACGTTGACCGTTTGTTCTTGGACAATAACGTTAACGGCATTAAAGAAAACCTGGAATTCACTCGTGCATTGGTAGGTGCCCAATCTGACGTGCGACTGGAAGTACAACAAGGCATTGGTATTCAACAAGAAATCGTAGGTACTCTGTTGCCACACGCCCGTATCGTAGGTTACGGTGTACGTTTGGAAATTGAAAACATCTACGCTCGCGCTGTACATCAATGTATGTTGGAAGTAGGCCCACGTCTGATTAACCGCAACGCTGTGGCTAACTTCGGTCAAACCATGTTTGCAAACTACATTGGCGCAGCAATGATTGAATCTTTGGGTCGTTCTATCCTGTCTAACCAAACTTCAAGCAACACACAACGTAGCTCTCTGTTTGGTGCACGCTGGAGTAATGTCGTAAACGCTAGTGGTAACAACTACTAATTACCTTCTGAAATAGAAGTAAATACTACCGAAGGGATAAAACCCTTCGGTAGTATTTTATTTTTATTTTGTATAATTTTTCAAGATTCGATATATTTGAGTAGTTTATACTGCTTTTATATAAGGAAACTAGGAATTTAAAGAGAGGTAATTCAATGGGTGTACATTTAAAATACATTAGCTCAGATGAGCTATTTAATAGAACCCATCACACCAAAATCGTAATCAATGAATTATCTAATCGCACGATACGTGACAAAGCGATTGTGAATAGTTTATTGATGTTGGAGGTAGGTGAAGCATTTGACAATATCCCTAGTTGTCAGTGTGGTGCACTTTCAATGAACATCTACAAAGGTGTACGATGTAGTAAATGTGATTCGGTCGCAGAAGAGGTTGTATCTACCGACTTAGATAATAAAATGTGGGTACGTGCGCCAATTGGTGTTCCTGCATTGATGAATCCAATGTTGTGGTTTCAATTACAAACGTATTTGGAACGTTCAACGTATAAGTTTAATTTGTTACAATGGTTAACTGACCCTACGTATAAACCAAAGGTAACAAAGTTCACCAAATCTATTTCGATGATGTTACAAAGACTAGATGAATTAGGTTTAAATGTTCGAGATTATCAGCACTTTTACGATAACTTCGATACTTATATTCATTTACTTTTAACAGAAAAAGAATTTAGACGCAGTTCCGATACGACTTCAGTATCTGGTGAAGCATTGCTAAAACTGTTCAAAGAAAATCGAGATATTGTTTGGCAGCAGTATATTCAAATCCCAAATAAAGCTGTTACCATTATTGAAAACTCAAATGGTAAAAAGTGGATTGACCCAAGTACACCAAAACTATTGCGAGCTATTCGTTTAATGGTAGGTATTGACAATGAGGATAATGTCCGTGGTGGTATTTCTACTAAAACCAAATTAGCCAGAGCTTCTAAGTTCTTGAGCTATTTTAGTGAATATCAATCTATGGAAATTAACCCTAAGTTCTTGGGTTCTAAACCAGGTGAAATCCGTAAACACGTTATTGCTACACGTTCTAACTTTACAGGTCGTTTTGTAGTAACTGCCATCAATGGCCCACACCACTATTCAGAAGTACGTTTACCATGGATTGGGTTTATGGGTATGTTTGCTCCACAAATTCGTGCCAAACTATACCACAAATATGGTTTATCTTCAGCTAGAGTAAATGAAATCATGACTAAGTATCAAAAGGTTTATCACCCTAAGATACATGAAATCATGTTAGAGTTGATTAGTGAATCTACAGACTCCGAAGGTAATGTAGGTATTACTATTATCATTAACCGTAACCCATCGTTGAAACATGGTTCGATTGTACGATTACGTATTCCTCCAGTAGTAGGTGTTAAAACAGATGTGCGTGATATGTCTGCTTCAACCTCTGGTAAAATTGCAGCATGGTATAATGGTGACTTTGACGGTGACCAAGAAACTTTCTTAGCTGTACTGGATAAACGTATGTCAAAAGCATTTGAACCATTTGACGCTAAGTATTCAGTAGGTGATTTAATCAATGTTTACGAAGCAGACGGTGTGACTTCCATTTCTAAACAAACAGCAATGGCTTTAGCGAATACGTTATTGCTACACGATGAGCAACAACCAACCAAAGCACAAGCTGACTTTATGTCTAGATTTGTAGCATAAAGAAAGGAATGAGTATGGCTAGATTACACTTGGGCGGTAGAGATACAGCTCGTGTACATATGTACGGTACCATGAACATGGATACAGTCAATTTTATTCAAAATAGAATTGATAACATCACTAACCTATATGGTGAAGGGGCAGCGTGGTTTCAAGATAAACTACAGCAAAGATTTAACGACAGTGCTATTCGTTCTATCAATATTGCTCAAAACAATATGCGTTATAGTGGTGGCGTATTCGATGATGGTATCCGCCAAATGTTTAGCATTGATGACTTTAGGGTGGCATCTCGTAATAACCAACGATACATTCTTTCCAATCCGTATTTCCAAAAAGAATATAGTAGTGGACGTATCGAAGGTTGGGGATTTGAAGAAGACAGATTCCCTAAACTCACAGGTGAAGACAATCCATATTATCAACAAGTGGTGGATGGTATGGTTCAGTACGCTGATGAGAATTACGATGGTGAAGAACACGATGAGAAATTTGTCATTTATTCCAATGACGCATTAGATGAACTTCCTGAACTCTTAATGAATCAGAAAGTTATGGTGCGTAATAACTGGAATAGATTCTATGGCATGATTTCAGAGGGTGAAGAAGATCCATCTAGTTTACATGGTGCATACCTTTAATATCTGATACAGACTACTACCACTAGTAATAGTGGTAGTAGCCTTCCTATAACTTTTATTTTTTAGGGTAAATCATGAAACCTAGAAGCAATAATCCAAAAATAAAACTGGTTCCTACTTTGGATAAAGAAGGATGGTTACAATATGGTGAAAAGAATAAACTAGATAGATTATTAGCTTATTTTTTTACATCTGAAGCATCTCAATCTACATTATACTATGGTAGCATACCCACCTATCAATCTATTGCAGCTAATAATATAGAAGACATTTCTACTCTTAGAGAACAACTAGAAACAAGTGTTACTGAATACTTAAGAAAGTATTTAGAGAGTGTGAATGTTGAAGTCTATGTTACTACAGTAGATGGTGTAATTAAAGATATCCACGAATTAGAAGCAGAAAATGCAGTGGGTATTAAAATGAATGTCCAATATTACGATAACGATAAATTCGTTGTTTTTGAGAAGAATGTAATCTATAAAGAAGGTATCTTCAATTATGTATTGGATAAATTCAACACAGGTTTTTCTATCTCGGAAGATTACCGTGATCCACGTTAATTAGTAAAAAAGGAAATTAAAATGGCAGAATATAGCTTAGTAGAATCAGCTAATGACTTATCAGTTGTCCGTCCTGGCGAAGAGTTTAATGAACAAGCTATTATGGTAAACAGTGTTAAACCAGTAGTCGATGCATTAAACAATGAAGCAAAACTTAAAAACGAATCTCGTTCTATCATTAATGTTTTAGAATACATTGATAACTTCTTACCCATGCATTGTGGTTATGTCACTGACGAAGACCGATACAGTATTGAAGACTGGTTAGACTTTGCCGGTGGTCCGTTTAATGAAGTAGACTTAGTAGATAAAAACGGAAACATTGTTGCTACTGTACCGTCTATGTATCCTAATAACAGTTATGTATTGTTAAACGAAGAAGTAGAAGAGATTGATGATAACACTACTTCATTAGGTCGTAAGTTTGAAATCATTAATAATACAGGTGATAATTATCGAACTATCTCACGTAAATCTCGTACAGATTTATACGAAAGTATGTTAGAGAGATTTGATGAAAATGTCATTGACGCACATCGAGCAAAATGGAATGCATTCTTTGTGAAAATGGGCTTATTTAAACCTACAGGTGAAACCAACGAGAAACAAACTAATAGTGAAGATGATGTGGTAAATGGTGAATCTAATCCATTTATTTCTTACTAAAAACCATTTCTGAATATTAGTTTAAAAGGAAGTGTCCAATGTTAAGACCACTTAAAATTAAAGCATTCGGTGATGTCCACAATGGACACTCTTCTACACCTACTATTAAAATTTCAGAAGAGATACGTGAGTGTTTCCCTTATGGTAAAGATGCAGCAGGTACAGATATTCTGGTATTAGATGGTGACTGGTATGATAAGTTATTACCCAATAACCATCAAGACGCTATTGATACAGAAGTCACTATGTATTACTTGTTACGATATTGTAAAGACCATGATATTGTATTTTGTATTGTAGATGGTACACCGCTACATGATGCAGGACAGATTCAGAAGTTTTTACATATTAACAAAGAAGCTAAGATTGATGCTGAAGTTATTTTGGTAGATACCATTGATATCGTGTATATTTCTAAATACGATGTCAATGTATTATTTGTACCAGATAGACCAAGAACAACTCCTCAAGAAACATTCAGTATTGTACAAGAGAAATTAAAACAACACAATATTGAACAAGTAGACTTTGCAATTATGCATGGTTGTTTTCAATATCAATTACCAGAATTAGCTCCAGACCACAAACACAATGAGGAAGATTACGAGAACATCGTAAAAGGTCCAATTATTATTGGCCATATCCACAAACATTCCTCTAAGGGTAAGATTATTGCCCCAGGTAGTTTTTCTAGATTAACACATGGTGAAGAAGAGCCCAAGGGCTATATAGAAATTATTCTACAACCATCAGGTGAATTTAAAGCAAAATTCATTGAGAATAAAACAGCAACTATTTATAAGACCATTAATATTACAGGGCTTTCATTACAAGATTCCTTTGATAAAATCAAAAGAAATGTGCAATCATTGCCACCACTATCTAGAGTCAGGATAGAATGTGAACAAGGACACCCTATTTCTTTAGATAAAACATTCATGGTTTTAAAAATGGAAAACATTGATATTTATTGGTCGATTAAGGTCAATACGGATAAATCTATTATCGCTAATCAAGAAGAAGTATTTAGTATTGAAAATGATTATGTTCCATTGGTTATTAATCCTGATAATATCGAAGAGTTGATTCTCTTAAAAGCTGAACAAAAAGGATATTCACCACAAGTGATTAAAACCATTCCAAATTACTTAAATGAAATTCTGAAAGAAGATTGAAATGAACTATGTGAATGAAAGAGAAAGAGGACAACTTCCTTTATCTATTGGTACATCACTTGCATTTGAATCTATGTTAAACACCAGTGAGATTATCAAACACGATAAACCACTATATGTAGGAAATGGTAGAGTGTGGATAAACATTAAAACACTCTACCGTAATATATACGGTTCAGTACATAGAGAAAACATTGATAGAACATCAGATACTCAATTTGCAGACGCTATGTTTAGTGAGATTGATTTAATTAAAGATATCTGTAGTGAAGAAGCAAATGGTATTGAGCCTGTATTCTATTGTCCTAACTATGTGAAATTAGATAATTTTAATAATGAAACTTTATTAAGATTAGATAATACCTCACTACAACAGACTTATACCAAACGAATGACAAACTGTTTAAAGATTGTTTTACCAGAGTTTAATAAGTCAAAAGAGTTAACCAATCCGAATAGAATACGAATATATGATAATTTTATAGAAGATATAGAAAATCAAAATACATTAATGATTACACATTATGCTTTTGATTTATTGTCTTTTAGAAAGTTTAAGAATTTAACTTTACTCGAAACCCACACAGGTAAAGCCAAAGGTAGAGAGTTATGGTATACGAAATATTACAATGGTAAAGATTTACCTGAGTTACCATTTAGGTTAGACTTATTAACTTTATTAGGTGACGGTACATTATTTAGAACCAAAGTACCTAAGTTTAAAAAAGAAATTATCAGAATGGCTAAAGACTATCATTGGTCTAGTATTACTACTACGGATAAGATTAGACACAATATTTCTGATATTAAAGACCATCAGTTAAGAATGAGACTATTAGCTTGTATTAAAAACGAATATTGTTAATAGTTTTATCACCTACTTATTCATGAATACAATTATTTAAACCTTAGTTTAAAGGAAAAAGAAAATGGCTGAAAAGCAACAATTTAACCCAATGTATCGCCCTAATATTACCAGCATTAACTTGACTACTCTTTGGGGTCGTAATGAAGAGAAAAGTGTAGCTTATTGCAAAATGTATGTTTCTGGCAATAAACTGCGTTTGAACATCGGTACTGGTTTGACCGAAGATAAAGCAAAACGTCAACCAAATATCCGTATGGAATTTAAAGACGGTCAAGTACCTTCTTTCTTAGCTATCTTGGATATTCTTCGTGACTTAGCACTTCATCAAGATGACGGTGAAAAGAAAACAGTACAGTGTCCTGTTTACGGTTATATTAAAACCCGTGAAATGCAAAAAGCAGAACGCAAACAAATTGGTACTATTCAAGTAGGTCGTACTGAAAAAGGTATTTACTACTTCACAGCATTTGATGGCTATCATGGTAAAGTAATGTTCCCTCTGACATTTGAACGTGATATTGAAGTTTATAATGTTAATACAGGTGAACCTGCTGACGCTGGCTGGAAATCTCGTTGTTATATGCTCTCTTGGGTAGAAACCATGAAGAAACTGATTGTTTCTACTTTGGTTCAAGAGTTCGTAGACCCAGATGCTAAGAAAGACAGTAACCAATCAAATGGTAATCGTAGCTATCAATCTGGTGGTAACAATAATCAATCTAATTCTAATTCTAATAGTGGTGGTAATAATAATTTCGATGATTTTGAAGATGATTTCTTACCTTAATTAATTTAAAAGCTATACTAGAGACTCTTTCCTAAGAGTCTCTAGTATTATATATTATTTCTAGTATATAATATTATAATGGTGGATGTTAGTGATAATATTCCACTTCTTTTAATTAAAAGGAAATCAAAATGAACTACATAACTTTTGAAATGGACAGTACAAAGGCCAATGTACTAGTCTGTTATCAGAATGAGTCTGTGTCATTCTCAATGACCTATTATAAGAAAGGTCGAGATAACCATGATGTCATGGCAGCAGCTTCTCCATTCTTAGAATTTAATGAATGGTTAAAGACCAAGCCAGCACAATGGCACAAAGAAATTTTTGAAATCTATAAAGATATCAAAAAATCTATTCTTGAAATCAATGATGTTAATCGTTTGATTGGAGTATTGAATAAACATTTTATTAAGATTTACGCTAAAGTGAATCTAGATGAAATGAAACACTGGATTACCCTCCCTAATACGCCAGTGTATGTTTCCAATAAAAAGGAAACTAACTACGACCCACAAACAACTTATGTCTATCAAGACTATTTAGATTTGGTAACATACTCACTCGCATTACGATTTGTCGCTCCTATTTGGGGTGATATACATAATCGATTAAATAGTGAATTTGGTAAAGATGCTAAAGAAGTGTATTCGATGGAAATCCTGTACGATACATGCATGGTATCTAATCCAGAGAAGAACTATATCTGTACAGCCGAGAATCGCTTACGTGAGTTTATTGCAAATACTAAACTGAAGTTAGAGACTAATGCTGTATTGGTATCTGGTTTATCAGAAGACGATTTCTATAATTACCTGTATTCTGTTATTATCTTGAAGAAGATTGCTCAAGGTGATATTTCAGGTAATGATGATTCGTATCATTTGATTGCACAAACTTATTTCTTCTTGTCTAATAAAATCAAACAGGCTTCAAAATCTTATGGTGCTGATTCTACTCAAATCCAAATGAAGAAGAATCCTGTAGAAGACAAGAAAGGTAATGAATCTAACTCACAGTCTGTATTAGATGTTGGCTTTGTTCGTTCACGTCTATTGGCTGATGAAAAGATGTTCTTGAAGTTAGCTATTTCAGACCATCAACGTTTGATTCAATCATTGTGTCCAGATTTGCCTGAAGATTTATACTTGGAATCCATGGATAATATCATGCAAATGAATACCAACTATAGCTACTTGTCAGAAGATAGACAGTACATGAAACCAATTCAAGATGTACAATTAACCATTACCAAATGGATAGTACATCGTTCTGTTAATACAGTGATTTTCGACCATTTGGAATTAAATGAGTTGATTAACTTAATTGGTTTGGTTCGTGCTATTCTTTGGCATAAAGGATTTCATGAATTTGCAGCAGTGATTTCAGCGATTGCTTTACAACCCAATCGTGATTCTACATTTGTTCAACCAAGTTATCGTAAAAATCTGGAAGCAGGTTTATCTGAACGCTTGGCAAAAACCTATGATTTAGGTGGGATTACTAAATCAGAAAAACGCAATATGTCGTATATTGGTTGTATTGAATTAATCCATAAAGGATTGTTTGAATATAATTGGTTATTGACATTGCCAGAAAAATGGTTAGAAGAATCCAATTTAGTCACACGTGATAAACGCTTGATTCTACCTTCAGACATTCGTAATAAAATCGGTGAATTGATGTTGGTAGTAGAGTCTGAACAAGAGTTTGTTCAAGACGAATTTAATTAATTTATATAATGGAGTTTCAAAATGGCTAATACGTTTATTGGTTCACACCGTAATTCACCAATAATTGTAGACTATCTTAATCTTATTAAGGTAGCAGGGTATCAAGACCAGTTTCTGCGTCCTAATGTCACTACAATGACAGGTGTGGCAGCTGCAGAAATTGGTAACATGATTCGTGATTTTAACGGCAAGATTCCAGGTTCAGTGATTGCCAAAACAACCGCTAACTTTATCTTGCCTTCATCTCGTCCAGAAACACTGGCGTTTGCAGACAATGTAGTACCTAATTCAGTATCTATTCCATTTGGTTGGAATGAAGATCGTTTTGTATTCATGATGCAAATCCGTACAACATCTGGTAATATTGAAACAACAGAATTGGTTACAGGTTATACTGACCGATTTGACGTAGCGCACACTAATCGCTATGTGCAAAATACTGAAGATGTCATCATTGCACCAGATACTACGTTTTATATTAACTCTGTATCAACCATCGGTACACGTTATTTGAATAACCTTGCTGTCCCAGTCATTAAAGATTCATTTGCTGTATTTGGTGGTGGTTTAGGTGCTGGAACTTACAATAGTCAAAATGCGTTGAAAATGACGCCAATGAATTTGATTCAATCAGGTAAGATTAATTCAGTAGATGGTATTACTGATGTTCCTGATAACAGTGGTGTAACGACCATTCGCAGTGACTATAAATCAGTAAGTAATTATCCTACACTGTCTTATCGTAAGTTTAATTCACCTACAGCATTGACTTCAAAAATCATTGAATCCTATACAGACCAAGCAAAGTTATTTGCTAATTCAGGTTCGTATAGTTCTGATGATGTGTATAACCAAGCACGTGGTGCGTGTGCTGACCCTAGCATTACACAAACCAAGATTCTGACTTCTATCTCTACTATGGGTGGTTCTAGCTCTACATTCGACTACAAATGGTTGCAAGCGATTGATCCACATATCGACGAGAAAACTGATGTATTCGATGGTGGTTATCATACTACAGAATACAGTGCCCCTTGGGATGCGCCGACATTGGAAACCCAAATGGCATTGGTTGCTTCTAATATGGTAACCACACTGATGTTGAACTATTCGTTGCGTATGTTGGAATTCTCATCAACAAACATGGTGGTACATGGTGGATTTGGTGCTACATCAAATTCTACAATGATTTCTAATATTGCAGGCTTTGTAGAAAACATCAACTTCAATAACATCATTGGTTCTCTTGAGAATATCATTGGTGAAGAGTTGGGTATGGTGTTATCTCAAGGCGGCGAACTTGGTTATTCTATTCATGTATCTGCTGAAATGAATGCCGATATTAGTATCACCATCTCGTTTGAAGGTAAACCAGAAGAAATCTACATCTTCCCTTCATTCGCAGACTCTGCACTTTCCCCAATGATTACCACTAATACTAAAACCTATCGTAACAATTCACGTGATATTGGTACGGTAATGGATTTGGTTGAAGAAACAGTAATCAGTTCTAGTGGTATCACTGGTTATACTGGTGGTATGGGTGATGTGTTTGACCATATGCAAAGCGGACATAACCCAGGTAATGTCTATTAATCTGTAAGAGGTAGCTAACACTACCTCTTTTTCTATAAAAGGAATTCAAATGAAACTTAATATGTTAGATGTCTACGACGCACTTTTGACAACTTGTGGCTATGTTGTAGATGAAAATGGTCGTGTTCGTAAGAAATTTGGTAAAGCACACCCAGTGTCTATGGAAATTGAAGGTGAAACTCGATACTTAGTATTGCCTACACGTGAAAACATGACTTCACCTGATGTCATGAATTTCGTATTCTTCCATCCATTCCAAGAAAACTTGGTGCGTGGTGAATCACGTGTGATGTCAGCAGTACGTCGTGAGTTGAACCATTTCTATGGTGCATCAGTTTCTGCACTGATGTGTGATATTGTCGCTATTTCATCTGGTACAGTAAACCACAGTGATTTAACTGTAGAACAACGTAAGTTTATCAGTTCTATCGGTAAAGTAGACGAGAGATTTGTAAAAGACTTTGATAAGATTATTAATAATCTAGCTAGTCGTAAATCTCGTAATACTCCAGTATATCTTTCATTGCGTAAAGGTGTAAACTGGGCCGGTAAAACACACTCACGTGCAGCCATTTGGTCTTCACCATTATTGGAAGAAGTCATGACTTGTATTGAACAAGTAAACAAAGGCACACAAGCTACTCCTAAAATTCTAGGTGTATCTGTTCGTAAAGGTGATTTGAAAACATACGAAAACCTTTGTCGTGCATTCTTCGGTAACATCGATGAAAAGAACCATGAGTTCTATAGTTCATCTGACGCTACTGATGCACCATATTGCGAATCATTTGTTCGTTCATTGTTGACATTACCTAAACGACTGAATGCTATTTCTGATATGTTCTATACTGGTAAAGGTATGGTTCATGCTAAAGAAGTATCGAAAGAATGTCATGAAACCACCCATATCGATATCGATTGGTTGGAAGAGTTGGTAAAAGAATCAGAAACAGGTACCTTTACAGTACGTGATTGGCGTAAAGAGTATTTGTTGATTCCTTTGCAAGATGGTAATGAAGGTGTAGCTGCAATTACTCAAGAAGAAGCAAAACAAGAAACTTCTTCTCGTAGTAAATACGGTGCAGTAACAGAACAGGTAGCTGGACACCCAGCTAATGTACAAACTACTCAAACAGCACCAGTAGCACAGCCTGTTCAAACAGCACAATACCCACAAGCACAATCAGTAGCACAACCAGTGCAAGCAGGTAATCAGTTCTTGGCACGTCAAGAGCCAGTACAATACGTACAACCTGTATACCAACAAGCTCAACCAGTACAACAAGCAGGTGGTAATCAATTCTTACGTCGTCAAGATACCGTACAACAGTATCAACCAAACAATGGTCAATACAATGGTTTCCAAGCACATCGTCAGAACATGATTAACAATCATCATCGTATGTTTACACCTCCTGCAGCAGTTAATGGTTATGTTCCTGGCCAATCACATTCAGTGAATGTACCAAGAAATGCGGGTTTCGGTTACGGTGGTTATAATGGTGGTAACAATAACTTCTTCGCTCGTAATGGTTCTGCTTCATTGTTTAGTACTCGTAAACGATAAATAGTAATAACTAGATACACTACCATTTGGTAGTGTATCTAGATTACTATATATTTTTTTAACATGATATTATCTAGGAGTAGTTCTACTTAACTAGCTGTCCGTTTTACAATTTGATTATGGTAAGAAAGTAAACTATTAATTAATTCAGAACGAGGAATCTTAATTGTTAGCTTATCTTTTTTATATTCACTAGGTGAAGAATAACCATTAATTCTCATTGTAATCCAATGGTGTTGCACTGGTACAGCTAAGTTTCTTAACAAACCATAGAAATCGTATTCAAAGCGATTTGCGTCAATAGGAGAGATTGTTTTAAATTCCTCAATATTTTTAGGGTCACTTAAGATAGATAAGTGGTCCTCTAATACTGTTTTAAAACTTTCAGATACGTAATCGCCATCATCGAATGTAGAATCAAGTAATGATGATGCCATTTGTAAAACCTTTCAGGTATATATTATTAAATTGGAAGAAATAGAATAGTATTATTCTATCTTTTAGTATAGTGAAGCACTTATAAAAGGAAACCAAAATGACTGAACAAATTGAAACAGTCTATAACGAAAACGATATACGGTTAATTGGTGCGACTGCCTTTAATCCGTTTAGTGAATACACGTCTTCATCACGTGGTCAAATGCAGGCAAATGCCATTTCACAACACTATGTGATTAGTGGGTGTAAGCCGAATATGATTCAAACTGGTGCGGATATAGAGTACGGCAGATTCTCTAATTCCATTACCACACCCCATAACATGGTAGTATTTTCGATTGTAAACCGTTATATTCCGTCCCAACATAACGGCATTCAATTGAATCCACAACAGATTGTTATCTACCAAACATTCGATGAAGGTTCTCGTCCATTATTTGGTATTATCGACATTAACCGTTTTAGTTCATCACATCCTAAGTTTGGTTTTGAATATAAACCAACTGAAGAAGCACAACAGATTCGTGTCGGTAACAGTATTCCAAAAGGAACAGTACTATACGATACACCTGCAAAAGATAAGCATGGTTTGTATTCACCAGGTATTGATTTAAATACTTTGTATTCTTCTTTAGAAGGTACGATTGAAGACTCGATTCTGATTGCCAAAGATGTTGCACCATTACTTAAAACTAAAACATTTACCACACGTGTATTTGAATTAGGTGAAAAAGAATTCCCATTGAATTTGTATGGTGATGATGACAACTATAAAGTCATGCCAGATATCGGTGAATACTGTATTCCTACAGGTCAAGCCTATTCTGGTATTGTCATGGCAAAACGTGAATATCGTCCTGACCTTTTGCCTATCATGTTTACGAAGAAATCCACACGGATTTTTGATTCAGTAACAGATGTACCATTAGATGGTAATGGTCAAGAAGCTCGTGTAATTGATATCATTGTATACAAACAACCTAAAACCAATACAGCAGTAGCACCTAAAGTCATGGAACAATTAGATAAGTATGCAAATGCTTATCGTGATTTTTGCGAACGTATTGTTAATGAATATCGTAAAATCATGGCTAAGACCAATGGTAATGCAGAATTTACAGATGACTTTGATCAATTGATTAAACACTGTATGGCTATTACCAATGAACCAACAAGTGATGAACGTACTCGTAATGTACCTATCCAGAAAGTTTCAAACTTCAATCGTAAGTTAGATGACATTACCATTATCGTAACAACCGAGTATACTAAAGAAGTAGGCCCAGGTTTTAAAATCACAGGTTTACATGGTAACAAAGGTGTAATCGCCGATGTGGTGACAGTAGAACCCTCTCAAATGCCTTACGATCCTATTACAGGTATTCGTGCGGATATTTGTATTGGTGTAAACTCTACATTTAACCGAATGAACCAAGGTCAAACTTACGAGGTTAGCTTAAAAGCTGCCATGTTGGAATTGAAACAATGGGTATGTAATACAGTTAATCTAAATGAGTCTACGCCTAATCTACGTGATAAAGTGATTCGATTACCACGTGATGTACTTGAACCTATCTTTGCACGTCTGGAAAGATTTTACGAAATCTGTTCAAACAAACATTACGATTTCTATAAATCAATGTCCTTCCAAGAAAAGACAGTAGATTTGTACCACATGATTCACGAGACACCAATTATCTGGATGCCTCATGGTAATAATCGTCGTATGTTACATGTATTTAAAGCATTAAAAGAAGAAGGTTTCTTATCAGATCCAAACTGCTTAAGATTCTGGAATCCTTATAAACAATGCTTTGAAGATACTGCAACACCACAGCGTATTGGTCCACAATACTATATCTGTCTTGAAAAGATTGGTGATGATGCAGCAGCAGTATCCACAGCAGCAACACAACCTAATGGTATTATTGTCCCATTAACCTCTAAAGATAAGACTACTCAACAAATCCGTAAGCAGGCTACTAAATTCCCAGGTGAGTCTGAAGGTCGTTTGTTAGTAGGTAGTGGTCCTTCTGGTTTAGCAGCAGTCCTACATGACCGTTCTAATAACCCAGAAACTGTTGATAAAATCTTAACAACGATTTATACGACAGACAGACCAACAGACATCGACGATGTAATTAATCCTAATGAGATTAATATTGGTGCAAATAGACCATTACAAATTCTTCGACATTTTATCCAAACAAATGGTACGAAGATGGTGTATGCTGAGTTTGACCCAAGTCAACAAGTATTGTCTAAAATCGATCCTATTACAGGTGCAATCTGTATGGAAATTGACGAGAGTGAAGATGAACAGCCTAAAGTTAAGACTGGTAGAAATCAGAACAATCAACAAAACGATGACGATGATAAAGAAGTAGACTTAGATGGACCATCGGATGAATCATCAGACAATCCAGATGAGCAAGATGAATCTGGTTCTAATGATGAGGAAAACAACGACAACGACAATGACTAAAAAATGAATAATAGGTCTGATATATACTATTAATATGTTGGACCTATTGTTTTATAAAGGAAAACAACATGCAATTAGCTGCAAGGAAAATACTAGATGCAAGTCCTATCGATGTATTGGAGAACTTTGTCGGTAAGTTTAAACTACAGTTTGACGACGGCGAAGTAATCGATACAACAGGGACACAAGTTGCAATCTCACGATACGGATGGGAAATCATTAAAAAGTTTCCCAATGTCCCAATCACTAAAGAGCATTTTATTTCATCTTACATGAAAGACGAACTCTCTTTTACACCTACGTCGTTTCGTTTATTTCTTTCTAAGATTGTAAACAGTGTATTTGATATCTATCCAATGGATACCAATGAACAAGCATGGGCTTTGCAATCTGAAGTATGGGAAGAATACATGAGGGCATTTAACGATATCTTTAATGATGTACAAATTCATCGTGCAAAATACCATATGTCGATGAATATTGAAGACATCTTAGATATCGAATTTGACCCTGAGATTATTAAGATTAAGAAGGATTATCCAGTTAACGCAAATACGGTAAAAGATCCACATTACATTGCCAGTATTTATAAGCGTAAACAAAAGGTAATGACTTCAGAAAAACACAAGTACAACAACATTTCCATCATGATGCGTTCAAGTGTGATTAAGATTCCACAATTGATGCAATGTTTTGGCCCCCGTGGTTCTGTAACGGATATTAACTCTGATATCTTTAACGAACCTATTCAAGATGGTTATATGGACGGCTTCCACAGAATGTACGATAGATTGATTGAATCACGTACAGCAGCAATGTCTCTGAATAATCAATCTGCTCCATTGAAGTTTACAGAGTATTTTTCTCGACGTGTACAATTCATTGGCATGGAATTGAGAAATCTACACTTTGGTGACTGTGGTTCTGAATATTATTTTGAATTCCAGGTACGAGACAATCGAGATGGTTATGTGATTTCAGATTTGGAATTCCTAGAAGGTATGTACTATGTTGCTGAAGAAGTAGAAGTAAACGGTAAATTAGAACCTATCTTAAAACCTATTAAGAAAACAGACCACCATTTAATTGGTAAACGAATTAAAGTAAGAACCATCTTTGGTTGTCAGCATTCTGACCCACAAGGTGTATGTTCTACTTGTTTTGGTCAAGCGTCCCGCAGTGTACCAAAATATCGTAATGTAGGACACTTTGCCATTATTTCGTTTACACAAATTATCACACAGTTGGTATTGTCTACAAAACACCATACTTCATCAGCTATTGGTGCTTTGATTGAATTGACTGACCATGTACAGAAATTCATGAAGTTAATGAAAGACGGTTTAGCTACTGGTCTAAAAGACGATATCAAGAAGAACTTTACTTCTATTAAGTTGGTCATTTCCGAAGAAGCTATTGATGGTATTTCAGATATCAGTAATGTACGTGATGTAGGTGTATTGTCAGCAAGACGTACTTCACACATCAATCGTATTAAACTTCTATTTACTGCTAAAGATGGTTCTGTAACTGAAGAAATTGTCGATGTTGTTCCTATTACAGATGTAGGTTATCTGTCTATGGAAACACTGAAGTACATGAAAGACAACGGTTGGACAATTACAGATGATGGTATGGTAGAAATTGAGATGATTGATTTTGATACCAATCGACCTATTGTTGAAATTACTCCGAAACAATCCGATATGTATAAATATGCAAAAGGATTGGAAAAGATGATTAAGTCTTCAGTTAAGGAAATCAAACAACGTGCTGTATCAGTAACACCAGAGATGTTCTTAATGGAGTTATCAGATGCAGTAAATAGTAAGTTAGGAATTAATCTATCCATTCTTCAGGTATTAGCATATACTATGCTAGGTACGGATATTGTGAATAAAGACTTCTCACTGCCTAAGCCACACACAGGTCACGGCGTGGGTACGATGGACCAATTGATTTGGGGTCGTAGCTTATCTGGTGCTCTTTCTTATGAAAAACAAGGTAGAACACTGGCAAGTCCTAATTCCTATATCTATACCAATAGGTCAGATTGTCCCATGGATGAATTCTTTGTTCCAGAACAAATGAACTTAGAATACTTTAATCTATTAGAGCAACCTGAATATACCTATAGTGATTTAATAAATAAACGTTAAGATAACACCACCCCTTCCTCCATAGGGGTGGTGGTTATACACCCTTATGGAGAATAACACATGACAGCAATGAAGATTGAAGTCTATCCATTACAGGTTATTATATATCCTCGTAATCAGGATGACAATAACCAAGTTCGCGCATTTGCAAGAAACTACTTGCGCTGGAGCGAATATTACGATAAAAGACAAAGAAAGAAAGTGCGTGTGCCCATGGCTGGGTATGTATTTTTTACTAACGATAGACGTGAAGTAAGAATCATGCGTACTATGTTAAATGATTTAATTGGTCACTTGAAAATGTTCCGGTATAAAGAAGGAATAGATTTTCAATTGGAGTATAAAGATATTGACAATATTGTGGATGATTACTATCCTACTATTAAAGAAGGATGGTCTCCACGTGGCGAACAGCAAGATGTGATTGATTTTTTGTTAGGTTTTGATTCAGGTTGTGTATTAGGACACCTGCAAACAGGACAAGGTAAAAGTCTTATCTCAATGTTTGTTATTGAAAAGATGAAAGAAAGATTTGTCGGTATCATGAGACCACAATACTTAGGTAAAAATCAAGACAGTGGTTGGATTAAAGACTTTTATAAAACTTATAATATTGATTTAAAGAAAGATTTAATCCGTATTCAAGGTTCAGATGAATTGAAATCATTTATCAATATTTGTTTGGCTGAAAATAGAAACCCTTATAAAGCTGTTTTAATTTCTTCTAAGACTCTAATGAATTTTATTAAATATTACGAAGAGTATTCTTTAGAAGAATTTAAAGACTTAGGGTTTAACTGTACACCACAGGAATTTCCAAAACTATTAGGTGTAAATGATTTAGTAATTGACGAGGTTCACTTTGACCATCACTTAAACTGTAAGTTTGTTTCTTATTTAGGTGCTAAAAGAGTATTTGGTTTATCAGCCACACCAGTGGCAGATGATAAATTTGTAGACAGAATGTCGAAACTACTCTTTCCAATAGAAAGACGTTATGTACAAAAAGTACATGTATCTTATATTCAACCATTAGCATTTAAGTATAAACTAGGTAGTTTAAATGGTATTCGTGTTGAAGGGTTTAGAGGATATTCTCAAACAGCATTTGAGAAATCACTCATGAAAAAGAAAACATTATTGAAGCAATATTATAACATGATTGTTTCAATTATTGAAGACATTCATTTTCCTAAATACGAAATTAATCCAAATTTTAAATTACTGATTACAGTAGGTACGATTAAGATGGCAAAAGACTTATCTAAGTATCTAGCTGAATTATACCCTAATAAGAAAGTAACCAGTTACGTTGAAGATGATACAGTAGATAACTTATATACCAGTGATATTTGCGTATCTACAGTATTGGGTGCTGGCACTGGACACGATATTCCGGAACTAGCCACCGTTATCATGACTAATGCTATTAACTCTACACAAACTAATCTACAGATTGCCGGTCGTTTACGTAAACTACCAGAAGATGTAGAGCATAGTTTCGTTTATTTAGTCTGTGATAATATTCCATCCCACCGTAATTATGATATAGCCAAAAGAACCCGTATCTTTAAAGGCAAAATGCACCCTGTGAAAGATATAAGTTATGACAACATTTTAACATAACTTACTTCTAACCAAGGGAATCGACAAATGTTACTTACTCAAAAAACTATAGGGAAATTTAAAGTGAAACAACCTAAAAAAGAAATTCCAGTTTTTCGCAATATTGATAAACGTATCTCTCCTACAATTGATATGCTATACCAAATTAGTGAAAATGGTGAACTTTTTGTAACCGGTAAATCTTATCGTGGAAACAAAATGCCTTACGATAAACAAATCCGTATTTATGTTTACCATAGTCTGGCAATGACACCTATTCCTATTCGTACTTCATTTAAGCATTTTAATTCAGTGGTAGATATTTACGAAGACCATGAAAAAGGTATTGAGTTTACAGATATCTATATTGCACGTAGTAATACATATGTCGATTATATGGCAATGGGCAAAATGATCGGTGTTTGTGCAAAACAAATTAACCAGATTTTGAAAATCAACAATTGCTCTAACCAAAGAATTAAAGATACAGTTTCTGTATTAGTAGATAAATTACAAAAAGCACTTCGATAAAAAGACTATACTACTAGACTACCCAATAGGTAGTCTAGTAGTAATAGCATTATGTTTATTTTTAAATCTATACTATTAAATTGAGAATTGTCTCTTAATCTTTATATAAAGGAAACTAAAATGGAAAATTATACTTTAGAAAACTTCGTATTAACTGACGTAGAAAAAGAATACGTTAAGAAGTACGATGGTTTTGATTTCTGGTACGCTTATACAGACGATGGTAGTGTATATCGTGCAGCTGAAAAACGCCACAATGAACTGAAAGAGCAAGGTGATAAAATGATTGCTGATAAAGTTCGTTTGAAATTCATCAATGAAAATATGCTTAAGCTTAACAGAATGTTGAATGACTAAAGAATAAATACTAATAGACTAGGGTAACATTACCCTAGTCTATTAGTATACTCTAATACATTTTATTTTATTTCAAATAACTTACGATACAAAGTATCTAAGTCGTCTGAATTAATTTAGATTTTTTCAAACATATACTACTATAGTGGAAAGAGAGAGGAATCTTTCCATTTTAATTCTTTCAACAACAAACTTAAGGAGTTTAGTATGGCTATCAAATTTAACTTTCAATACAACGAATCCATGTTCACTAACCTTGATGTAAAAGTAGACCGTCAAAAATGGTTTCAAAAGAGATATGGCGGTAAGACAATCGTAACCGCAGATAATCTAGGAAGCATGAACTTCTTAAGAGATTCTGAACGTGAATTCATGAGGAACTACAACATGCAAGGAGCGTACCTTGCAGATAAGGATAAGGTGATTCTAAAATACCTTAACCCTACTCTGAAAGCATTCTTTGCTTTCTGTAGTATTTTCTCAAAAAATCTCCGTAAGCAATTCAAGGCAATGTTGAATGTTGATAAAAACATCTTGCCTCACGAACTTCTACACGCAGTACAATTCAGAAACTTCTATCTGGATGGTCGTACCATTCGTGAAGTTAATACGGAATTGTCTGGTCTTTACTTTGCAACACCGAAGATGCAAGCACTCCTTAAAGAGCTAGAACAGGTTCAATACGAAGCAGAGATTGATGCCTATTGCTTCGACTGTGTGCGCCTCGGTACTGGTACAGCTGACGATATTGCAAATGTATTATCGACAATGTACCCAGTGGCTCTGAAAGTCTGCAAAGACGCTGCTGAAATAAAAGCCGATGCTGAAGCTCGCATGGAGTACATTCGTGAAAACTTCCATATGTTCAAACCTATTATGGGTTAACATAAGGAGAGTAAATAGACTAGGGAGAACATCCCCTAGTCTATTTTTTTAGTTATTTTTTTGTCTTCTGTATTCTTCTAACATATTTACCATAGTAGGTGCATTAAATAGTTGACATGATATTTCTACAGCATTAACAAATCCACCACTCATGTTAATACCACTTTGTCTTCTCCATCTTTCATCTACATGGTCAATACTGATTAACTCTTTAGTCATGGTTTCACGAGAAGTATTTAAAGCACTATTGCCATTTGGATAACTAGATGTTACGTCAATGTCAGCATTGTCTCTAAATACTAATGTTTTTAAACCACGAGCATCTTCAAATAAATTATTACCTTCAGCAATTAATAAATCAGCACGTAATGTAATAATCCAATCATCACGCCCAATCAACTCACTGTCTAATGGTATTTCATTATTTGCACCACCTGTACCGTAAGCATAACCTCTTTCTAGATTAAACCAGTGCATATCATCTGCTAATCGTTTAGGTTCTGAATCAAAGTCTTTATAATCACTAGATTCACATGCTGATACAACACTGTGTGAAATATCCATAGTTTGTTCATCTAAATATTCTAATGCAATGCAGTCAAACTTATTATAGATGACATATTCAAATGGATAATTACTTTGCATGAAGATATGCCAATCCACAGTACCAATCAAGTGACTACTTTCGTCAAACTTTAATTTACGAATCTTACTGTTTCGATTAGCTCTAGCAATTTCTTTTTCAGACATACCAGGTTTAATTTCATCAGGAAATTCAATAGACAAAATATAGTCTAATGAATACTTAGGTAATTTACCTTTATGTTTACGAGAGTTATAGTAATAACACATGCTATCAATAAAAGTAAAACTAGCAGGTACATTGACTTGTGGCCACTTTTCAAAGTTAGCTAAGTTTTTCCATACGCCTTTTTTACTTAATGCAGATTCTTTACCAGGATTATAATCAAAGAATCTAAAAGCAGGAGGTACAGATGGGTCGGATAATATATCAGACACTTTTACATCAGCTCTCTCACAAGCTTCAATAGTTCTGCGTACATCGTAATCCATGTTCCAAGCACTAATGAAATCAGGCTTTAACTCATGCGCTCTTTCAAAGATTTTCTTAACAACCTCGATTTCAGAATCGACTACATAAAACTCTTGTTTAATATTTCTTTCTTTATTCACTTCTCCTAAGTAAATCTCATCGTACTTATATAAAGTCTCCAATGCTTTTTCTTTAGAGATATTAGGAAATTTACCACGAATAAAGTTAATATCTACGACAGTAACTACAGTATCTTTCATGGACAATGTAGCCATTTCAATATGCTCGTATTTATCTTTATTACGGATATTGGTTTCCACGTCAAATGCTGCAACGTCAGCTAATTTTTCAGTCTTACTGGCTAACTCGCCATGATTGTATTTATACTTTAGTTCAGCAGATGAACTTAAATCAGTACCGTAAACATAAGGGCCTCTTAGAATATCAGAAGGAGAGATACGTTGACCAAAGTTCTTAATACCTAAAGAATTCATTGCTGCAGTTAACATCTCTTTTCTAGGTACGCGAATCTCTTCACACTCTGAAATAGGAAAACGTTCTTTCTTTTGTTTATGGTTTCTATTCTTAGGTGTACATACCCAAAAAGTCTTTTTAAAGTCTTTAATTAGTTTAATTTTTCTATCTACTGTACCATCGTCAAGATAATCCGTAATCTTAACTAAATGTACGTCTGTTTCTCTATTGCCAATCTTTTCACTTAAGACTGCATTCTTAGCAGCTTGATTTGCTAGGTAAATAACATTACGACATTGAGTACCGACTATTTCAGCCATTTTCTTTTCCTTTAAAAGTCAAGTCTATTCATATTTTTTTAAATGCAAAAATATATATTAGCCAAATAAAACGAAAGATAATATGAGAACACCGTATAACGTTATACTAAAAGGATAGTTAAAATGAGTTTATTTGATGGGTCGTTAGAGTTATCTAACGAGATGATGGTCAATGAAAACAACTGGTCAATGATAAAATCAGGTTTTCATGAAGAATTGACAAAAGCAATAAAGATAATTATTGATACAGAAACACCTCGTACTTTTTATCGTAATAAAGAAGCACAAAAAAGAATTACAGATGTGATTGCTAAGCATACAGGTATTGGTGTAAATATTTCTGCAGAACACAGGTGTTTTGCAATGATGCCACCTGATTTAAATAAAAACCATACTTTAATTGATTTTGATCAAAGAATATTTTTCGATAATGAAGAATTAAAGAGACAACAAGGAAGCATTAGGGGTTCTGTAGACATTAAGAATTTTAAAATCGGCGGTGACTTTAAGAATGTTGTTGTTGATTTATTTATTGGTCCAGACATGATGTGGCCAGGTTATTACGAAAGTAATGCGTTAATGACACCTGCTGAAATTTCAGCAGTTATCCTACATGAAGTTGGACATATGTTCTCTTACTTTGCGTTGGTTGCACATACTTATTCTATTAATCTACCTATGCTAGGAACTTTAAATCGAATTGCAAAAACAGAAGATGCTGATAAGATAGAAATCATCTTAAAACAATGGAATAGTAATGAAACCACACTTACTAAAGTAGATACAAAAGAACTATCTGGTAAACGAAAAGAAATTATTGTTACAGCTATTGTATCCAACCATGTTCAAGATACAAAAACACTTATGTCTCAACGAGAGTATGAAGAAATTAATGCAGAACATTTAGCTGACAAATTTGCAGTACGATGTGGCGCAGGCGGCGACCTATCATCTGGTTTAAATAAAATCCTACAGTTATATGGTGTTAGGTCTGCAATGACAATGACTGGTTTTGTTATTAATGAAATCATCACTGGTATGGTTTTGCTTATGATGAGTGCTTTTACTGTCGTTGGCATGGCAATGATTCTTCCTGGTATTATTGGGTTAATCATTACCATTGAAATCTTTAAATCAACATCTAATGCAGGTGATGGTACCTACGACACGGAAGTCAATCGTTTTGGTCGTATGCGTAATGATATGGTCACCATGCTTAAGGATAAAAATATTGATAAGGCGATAGGTAAACGTATCCGCGATGATATTAGTCGCATTGATAAAGTTTTAACTAACTATAAAGAATATAAATCTTTAATTGGTTCGTTTGCAGATATGATTATACCTAGTAAACGTAGACTATTGTCTCAAACAGAATTCTATAAAGAATTAGAAAAGTTAAGTTCTAACAATTTATTTGTTGCAGCTTATGATTTAAGAAATTTAAAATAAAAAGGAATTAATTATGTCTTTATATTCAGATATTCGTGCTCTTGCTGATTCTAACTTTCAACAAGAGAATAGATTACAAGGCGTAGCGTTCGCTGTGGCTTTGGCACTATCTGTAAAATATATTAATACAGTAGATGGCAACGATACTGCTGAAAATACATATCTACAATATGTCTATAAACCAGTTTCTGAAACAATTTCTTTAATTAATGAAAACGTTTTAACAGATATCCGTTATTGCGTAGATTTGACTAAGAAATTATTTATCATGATGTACAATGTTAAATATAGACCTATCTCTATTAACAATGATGGTTCTTCTCTATTGTCAGTACTGTTTGATGCGGAAAGCTATTTCCCAGCAGATACTTTGGAATTTTTCAAACAAAATAAAACAGGTATCATTAATATCTTTAATCGTTTAAACCAAGAATGATGAGGGTATCGGCATGAGTATTTTTGACGATGATTTAGAAACACCTGTTCTATCTTTAGAGAATAACGTCAGTGAAATACCCCTAGATTTATTCACCGACGATTCCTATGTCGATTCTGATGAAATAGAAATCGAAGGAGAAGATACTTCTGAGATTGAAGTCAATGTAGATATAGGTTCTGGACTATTTTCTTCTGAAGTTTCTGTAGAAGGTCTCTTTGAATTTGCTAAAGCTAAAAATGCTTATCAAGAGCAGGCTGAAAATGCTCAATATTCTAGAGCATTAAACAAAGAAACAGATGAAGAGATTGAACAACGTCATGCTGATAAAGAAGCTAAAGAGCAAGAAAAACAGGCTAAAAAAGAAGAACGTAAAGAAAATCGCAAACAAGCATTGAGAGATTTAGGTTCTGATTTAGTTGAAGCAGCAAAAGCTACAGGTAAAGGTGTTAAAGAAGTAGCACGTATTGCTTATAACCTTGCTACTGGTTCTAGTAAGTAACGTTAAATAAATTAGATACTCCTACTCTTGTAGGAGTATCTAATTATAGTAAATAATTTTATTTTTTCGCTTCTGCTAATTTTCTAGCGATATAATTTTTACGAAGTTCTTCCAACTTTTTTTGCTCTTCTTCACTTAATCCATTATGTTTAGGAATAAAATGAGGACCTGTTTTAAAATCATCTTCGGTTGTATTTTCAAATAAATTCATTTTATTAACCTTTCTATCTAAAACCTATGAGTGTAAAACCATTTTCATAGAAATAAAAAGGAAACTGTTATGTCTATTAATAAGTATTCTTGGGATGATGTAGATACCACCACCCCAGTTGAACAACACAAAGAAAGTAGTGAACCATCAGGTCAATCTTCTGATACTGAACCTACTACTAATCAAAGTAATACTTCTATTGAAGAGATTCTAAATGCTCCTACAGAAGCAATTAACAATACTGTAGAACAATTAAAAGAAGTAGAACATACTGAAGATGAAGTAGCTAAAATAGAATCTTCTAACGAATCTTTACAAAATATGTTAGCCTTTATTAAAGATAAAGGTTGTATCTCTCGTGAAGACCGTTCTACATTGGTTGAAATTCAACCCGATATTCCACTAGAAGGAGAGAGTGAATATACTTCTACACCTTCCCATCATTTGTTGACTGAAACTGAAGAAACCATTCAGGAACAAATCTGTACAAATGAATGTGCCATTAATGAAAAATTAGCTAAGGATTACTATAACACAGCCATGCGTTTATTAACCTATGGTGATAACAGAGCCATGGAAAGCGATAGTTTAGAGCCTCAAGCGATTATGGTTATTAATGATAAATTAGGCAAAGTATACGGTAAAGGTGAAAGCCTATCACTTCGTCTAACTTCTGTTCGTTCTATCCTAGATAAAATTTACACACAATTAGTAGAAGAGAAACGACAAGCTCGTGAAGATATTAATCTTGCTATTTACGATAAAGACGTATTAGAAGCAGTAGAGAGAAGACACGATTGTGTAGCTGAGTATACCAGACAAGACCCAGAAATAGCGGGTTATTCATTCTTATTCAATGAATACGATAATCCTAAAGTCAATAAAGTAACACTAGAACAATTTATTGAGTCTAATTTTAAAACCATTAATTCACCCTTTACCTATTTGGCTTATATGGTAAATAGTGACCGCATTAGCAACCTATTGGATGTTATCTATTTAAATGGTGATATCTTCGAACCATGTTTTAATGAAAAATTAGACGAATGCGGTAATGCATTAAGTGATTTATATAACAGTATTGCAGATTGGGTAGAAACAAGAGATTCTGAATCCAATACACTCATGAAAAAACAAATGGGTATTACCGTTAATGCAGTAAATAAATTGTTATTTAATCAATACTGGAATCGTAAGTCTATTGATGAAGTACTCAAACCAATCGTAAAAGATACTGATGGTAAAAGTTTATTTGGTAAACAATGTTTACAAGTCTTAAATTCTAATTTCAATAGATTAGAACACACCATCGTTGGTGCTTCTAGTTTGTTAATTAGTGAAGTAAGTAGTACTAAGATTTATTTAGATTGGTATAACAACATCTTAACTAAATCCATTAAAGACAATATGGTTAAAGGACAAGATGATGACACCTATGCAGCATTGTCTGTTCTGAATAACTTAACTAAAGAAGTGATTCGACATATTAGCTATTCATTCTTAACTAAGACTATTGCTTATAATCAACTGATTACATTCTACAATAGTTGTAAAGATGCTATGGCTTTGGTATTAGACTTCTTAGGTCAATACAGCGAATCAGAACCAAATGAAACGTACTCTGAAGAAATTAATAACTTAGTACGCCAATTTGGTTTACAATGTAAAACAGTAGCTGAAGAATTTAGAGCATAAAGATAATTACTCTACTACCCTTAATTGGGTAGTAGAGTAATATTTCTTATAGTGATTTAATTCTTTCTTCTTCGCTGCTATGTACTTTGAAGTTGAAAGTAACATCTTCATCAACAGACAATGTTTCATCTGATTGAATAGTCAGTTTCTTACGGATAGTAGCGCGTTTACCTTCATCCAATACAGTAAATGAAATAATACGGTCACTACCACCTAAGTTACCTAATGTTAAACCAATAACATCATCGCCGTGTTCTTTTACTAACTTAGAAACAATAGTAGAAACAGAAACTGTTTCTTTACTGATTTCTTCATTCAGTACACGAATAGTAGCTTCTTTAATCTTATTAATCACATCGATGTTATTGTATACTTGACGAGATACAGTTAAGTTAATTTGTAACGATTGTGCAGCATTGATATAAGTCTCAATACCTTCGTTATACATTACTTTTAACTGACCCATAGTCGCTGAAGGATAATAGTAGATACCAGTTTGTTCCAGTGTTTTCTCATTAATCGGTGTTAAGTCAGAAACAATCCAATCAATAAACAAATCCACTAACTCATTACGATACTCTATTGCAATATCGTCAGTAGCAAACCAGTAAGTAGCATCAATTACCATTAGTTCTAAACGACGAATAATATCACGAGGTCTATCAATAATAGGTTGACCATTATTGTCCAACATGATATCGCCTTGACGATGTTTCCAAACCAACTGACCATCGTTATCCGTCATTTGTTCACCCTTACGGTGTACTAGGTTGTATTTAACTTTACCATCTACAATGTTAATAATAGAACCAGTCACAGCGTCTTTAGCATATACATCTTCTTCGTATAACATAGGTACGTTTTCAGTATAACGTTTATAGATAACCTCATCAGCATAGGTTCTGGCACGAGACCATAACCATTTTAGATGATGTCCTAAACGAATACGAATACTTTCACTCAAGATAACCTTAGCGTCATTCTCCAATAAATGGATACCTACTTTATCATCTAAAGTAACGCGACTCCAACCATTTACATTACCATAAAAACCAAATAACAATTCAAAATTATTATCTAATTCAATAGGGATATCTAAATCACTAGAACCTTTTAAAGACAAGTTATTAACAATTAAACAATGGTTGTCATCTAAATCGAAATTAGTCACTAATTCAAATTCGAAAATAGGTTCTTCATCACTGTTCTTACCTACTAACCTACCATTTAGATAAACATCATTTTTATCCTGATAAGGTTTGACCAATAACTGTGCCCAGAGTCTATCATCGGGTAAATTCTTATAGTCAGAATTAGACTTCATCTCTACACGAATGATATAACCATTTTCAGAACGACGAATACTATACTTATCAGAAACAGTCAATGAGATAGGAATCTTATTATTGCTTTCGTTATAGTATTTAGTAATGGCTTTAGGTGAATCTAAGTAGTAAGCACGTAACTTCACTGTATCGTCTTCATTATCGATGACATAGTGAAATGGCGAGTAGAACATCTCTTTACTGTTGACTTCCTTAGCTCTATTTTCAGCACTCAAGTCCAAGATACGTTTGATTTCAGTATGGTCTAACATGGACATCCTACCATTGTACATGGTATAGATAGAGTTAGGCATAATCGTTACACGTTTCTCATTGTCTTTTACAGTACCTGTACCTACTAGACCAGAAATAGTCGTCGTCAGTGTTTCAATAGAAGCAGCGGCAGGTGTAATCAAATCAGAGTTCTCTGGTTTTGGCATACCACGTACTGCCCAATAAGCACGGTTAGTAACATAGTCTACAGATTTAATAATCTTAAAGCTACTATCTAAAGAGTGGTCGGTTAACGCCACATGACTAACAGGAACTTCATTAGGTCCTACTGTATTATTAATTACACGGCTACGTAATTCCTCAAATGTCAATGGGTCACGACCTTGGTTAACATAGTCCCTACTGAAGATGATTACGCTATGTAAAGAAGTGAGCGCACTACTGAATTCATCTAACTCACTGTAGTCACGATTCTTAGAACCTTGAGGGAAGAAGTCGTAACTATATTGGTCTAGTGTATACGCATCTAAATTCATGTCTATTTTACCTAAAGTAGTATAGATATTTAATTTAACACGACCACCTAATGAACCAGAGACCACAGGACTTGCTGCCGGATTAGTCAATTGGTTATATACTTTAGGAATAGACATAGAGAGTGTAAAGTCTTCCGTATTCTCTACTAATTTTAATACAGCAGTAGGTTTATATAAATCGTAAATATCAGGACAATGGGTGGTAGCCATCTCTTTCCATTTGGAAACACCATCCCCATGAAATACTCGAGCATAGTGGTAAAAATCATCAAATGTTTTAGATAGAGTAATATTCATGTTAGCCGTGATATTGTCTTCTACAGTAATCTCACGTACTTGAATCATCTCTAATACAATAGAGAGTCGTTTTGCACCTGCCATTGCTTGAGATACTTCGTGATAAGCAATATTACTAGACAGAGTTTGAATAGGCGATTTTTCAGTAGTATCGTAAGTTACCCTAAAACCACCATGTTTTAATTGTAAAATATTAACAGGGTAGTCTAACATAAAGTCAACTTCACCTACAGTGATACGCATACCACGTGGAATACGTAATAGGTTACCACTACCATCTGGTAAAGGTTTTAATACCTGTAGAATTTCACCATAGTCAAACGAAACAGCAAACTTAGCTTTAGCAGGTAAACCAAATACACCTACCCAGTCTAAATCACTTAAGTGGTAATATAAGTCTTCGTGGGTTTGAGCAGATACTGGATATTGTCTACGATTCAATAACCATGCTTTATTTACCGCACCTGCTGTTTGCATGGCAGACATTTCAAGACATAAAGCAACAGGGTTTTCTGCTGAGATAATACCGAGTTCATTGTCTAATACTTTTTGAATTGTCTTTAATGCGTCTCGTTGTAATCGTGCTGGAGAAGCAGAATAGCTAGATACATTTTCTACAATATCCGAAATTAAATCGGCATGTATAGCTTCAGTCATTTTTTAATTCCTCTAATAATTAATAAGGACCAATATTACTTAACAGAATAACATCTTTCTTAGCTTTAACCATATCCTTAGTTGTCCACCATTCTAGTTCACGTGAAATAGGATTAATTCTAGGATAACAATAGTTATTAAATATTGGCTGGTATTTCTTAGATACTTTAACGTAGAATCTTTCACGTAATCCATTTGCCATATTTGGATTAAACAATATCACAGTATTATTAAATTGCTTAATTAAAATCTCATCCAAATAAATCGCACCAGAACAAGCAAATTCAACATCTACAGACCTATCAACATAAGGTCTAGGATTCTCACTTGGATTAGAATAATCGAAGTAAGGGCCAATGTCTACACTTCTTGGAATTGCGTATCCTGTAGCAGCCATTTCTTCTACGAACGTTCGGGTCTCATCCATTATGAGGCGATAGATTCTACAAGTGTAGTCCATTCTGCCGTTACCTAAATATTCAGGCCATGGCATCATGCCATATGTTTGATATAAGACAAAACCAATATATTGAATCCAATAGTAATACAGATATAAAGTAGCACTGCCTTTCATGGCATGTAAACTTAAGTTTAAACTATATTCTGTATTATAGGTACTAGGCCCATCTGCCATGATGTGTACTTCTTTTAGAACACCGGCAGGTGTACTGTGAATACCTAGACCACTAGAAGGCCATCCTGTTAATGATTTTACTAAGTTATCAGAAACAGCAATAAAAGGGTAATTCGGATCAACCAGATTAGAATTAGGATGTCGTGGTAAATCACTTTTACCTAATGAACCACCATATTCTATTTGTTCCATTCTTTTTGCTAAACGAGGTGATAAAATCATTCGTATAGCGTGCATTAGAGAATTCTTATTCTCTGTTAATAATGGCATCATCTTTCTTTCAATTTTAATATTGGCAGAAGATAAGTTTAAATCTGGTCGAGTAGTAAAGATATAACCTGGTTGATTGGTATTTGGTTTAATCATGGGTGTGTTAGCAAGAATATTAGGACCTTTAAAGGTATCTGCCATTGCACTTGACACACTAAAACCATGTTTCATTTTTACAAGATGGTCTATAAAATCAACGGTATTGGTAAGAAATTTTTCGGAAAGTCCTGTTAGCCTACCCTCGCGTAGTTCTTGCTCTAAGAACTTTTCGACACTATGTACAGAATCTGACATTTTATTTTTAACCTTTCTATCTAAAAAGGAATTCGTTATGGATATTGCAAATATGGGTATGACTGCAGTTGGCGCAATCGGTAACCAGCTTAAAGCTAATGCTGCTAAAATGATTGCATCTGACTATAACAGTGTTACTTCAAAATCATTATCACAATACACCACAGAATTACAATTACGACCTACGTTTGCTATTGAGACAGAGTTACTTAATGACTCGAATATGTCTACATTAATTCAGACAGGTTTAGCAAACTATGCCGGTTATTATATTGTTGCTTTGTCCATTGATAATACTATCAATGGCGTAAGTATTGGTAAAGCATTGGGTAAATACTCACCTACACGCGATGCGACAGGTGAGGCTATTCGTTTAATGGGTCAAACAGTAGCTACTGTCTCCACATCTTCATATAAACCGGTCATCGTAAGTGGTAACACTACATTATCTACATTAAGTAATAAAATTAGTGTACCAGCCAGAATCCCAGACTTACCTAGTAAATACTTAGCTAAATTAGAGGTATCTACCGAAGCTACTTACTACACTGTAAATCCAGAAGCCGAAGCAGAAGATATTGCAGAAGGTGTATTTAACTATCGTGAAACTGCAGTTACTTCCGCTAACAACGATGTAGCTGATGAGATTAATAAACTGGCTAACCTAGCGGCTGGTCGTATTCTCACCGTAGATGTATCTCGTGAGCAAGCTAAAGCCAAAGTAAACATCTTGTTAAAACCAGAATTGAAATCTATTCGTTCTAACATGTTGGTTGAGATTGCTGGTATTACTAAGAAACCTAAATCCATGCGTGAGCGCTTAATTGCTTACTTTGATCGTGGTACCATTAACTCTGCTTTTGACTTATTTGTTTGTCGTGACCTGGTTGAAGCACACCGTCGTAACCTAGTAGAAGATACCACTGGTTATTACGAGAAAACACATAATCGTAATGTGAATAATAAAACTGCTGCCATGTTAACAGGTGAGTTCTCTGTAGGTACTGTTGCGAATACTTGGATTATTTCCGATGCGACACGCACACGTATTCAAGCGACTATTGGTGCTAAACTGGATAACAAACGTGCTCGTGATAAATTCTTCGAAGAATCAGGTATCATGACTCTGATTGTCTATAACCAAGACTACCAACGTATTTTCATTTACAATCACGGTATTGACGATGTATCTGAAATTTCTATGAACTATCTTGAGAAGAAAACTAAGTCTGATTCATTTGACATGGATGTATTCAAAATGCTCTCTCAAGGTTCTGCACCTATTATTTAAAAAGGATATTTAACATGTTTGGTAATATTTTAAGTAGTTTAATGAATACCTTTAAATCTGATGATATTTCAGATACGCTAATCGATACACGTAATCGTATTCGTGATGGTGCTCTTGAAGTGGTACAAAGCTGTATCCAAGATACTCAAAATGTAGACTTCAGTAAAAACATGGAATATAAATCTACATTAGCAGCGATTCATCGTAACTACCCACGTGGTACGGCTAAGTTAGATTTGTTTCAAGCTTATGGTTTAATCCTGAATAACTGTGATAAACACTTAGATGAGTTGATTGGTTTAGTAACAAAATACTTTACTAAAACTGTAGATAAAGACTCCATGACTTATGCTCGTGGACAAATCATGGCTTTAGGTAAGACTATTGATTTTGTCGGTGAGTTCATTCCTAAACACTGCCGTTATGTGATTGTGAAACAAAATGAATTAGCAGGTGGTTTAAAAGCTGAAAAAGTCATCTCACGTGGTCAAATCAATTACATTAAAGAAAACACTGTAGAATTCTACAAAGCACTGATTTCTCTAGCCAGTATCAATATTGGTGAAATTGAGAAGATGTTAAAAGAGATTCCTGATGTCGTCATCAGTGAAGATGGTGCTGAAACAAAAATGTTTAAACAACATAAGTTAGACCCGTCTGGTACTTTGAATAACTTCTTATCTGCTTCTACTAATCCATTCTATTATATTGGTATGGCCATTGTGGATTATCAGCATAACAAATATAAACTGGCTAAAGAAGAAGTAGAATCTATTAAGATTGAATTAGAAGCCATGAATAGCCAATTGGCTAATGGTCAAGTAGATGCTTATACTGAACGCCAACGTGACTTGGCTATTGAGCGTATGCAGAAGTTAGAGTATCAAATTTCTAAATACGAAGAAAAAGCACGAAATACCAAGTACTAAGAAAGGAATAACAAATGCATATTCAAGAAAAGAAAATCATTTATATTCCACGTAAACAGAAACCATTAGATAGAAAAGATATTTATCAAGATGATAATATCCGTTGTTTCCCAGTAGATAATATTCATTCCACCTATGGTTTGGTTTATAATGCTCTTTACGAGATTGAACAAGATACTAAGAAATACAATGGTTATAACCAACCTAATACTGTTTGTAATGGTAAAGGACCTGGTATTGTATTTCTAAATGGTATTGGTGATGTCGATATGGTTTATCAAACTTATACTCGACATCCAGACTGGTTTAAAGGTAGTTCTTTAGAAGCACTGAAAAACCGTGAGACTGTTTATAATCTTACTTATAATCTACTAAGTAGTGACTGGTATACTTTATTATCAGGTTATGCTTCTACTGGAAAATTAGGTTATAATGAATTTATGGCATTTGCTGATGCACTAAAAGAAATCGGTATTGTTCGTCAACCTAAAGACAAACCAAGATATACATTGAAACAACACTCTCGTCGTCAAGACGATTTCTACACTGAACATCAAATTACTCATTTTGAACTTGGTTCTATTATTAAATATGTTCCAGAACTACATGGTAACTTTGATGACGTTGTATTTGGTGAGCCGAATAAAATCAATACTGCTAATCTGATTCGTCATTGTATCGGGTTTGGTGGTATTGGTTATTTGGTAGAATTGTTGAAAGTACTGTATGGTACTCGAACTATCGTAGGCTCTGGCCCTTATAATATACTATTAAGTAAAGGTAGAGAGTAATGGAAAACGATTACATGTTGCTAGGTACTCGCCTAGTTGTTAAGAAATGAAGTTAAAAGGAATATAAGATGAGTTTATTTGATTTGTCTTTGGAAGAAGATAAAAGCATGGTAACCTCTGGTGTAGAAGGCGAATATGAAGAACCAGAAGAAGTACATCCAGAAGCAGCCGGTGCCGAAGGTGAACAGATTGAACATTTGTCTCGTGTGTTAAATACCATTGATTCATTAGAATCTGCTCGTGTATCTTACATGAACATGAAACGAAATGAAACAGAGTATGGTATTGAAGGTATGCGTGAACTGAATAAAGTTCTTTCTGAACGTATTACATTAGCATATCAGACAAACGGTTTGAAAGAAGAATTCCCTGTACATATTTCTACAGAGTCTTTCTCTACACTACATGGTTCACGCAATGCTATTACATTAGCATTAGAGGAACTAGATGGCCGTATCCTTGGTTTATCCACAGAAGCCAACCATTTCTTTGCCCGTTTCTGGCGTAATACTAAAGAATTCTTTGGTCGTGAGTTTAATCGTATTGAACGTATTAAAGACGATATTAGTACATTGATTAATGAGATTGAACAACACGGCGAATTCAGTGGTACTGGTAGCCTAGTTGTTAAGAATGGTTCTGCTTTGACTATTGGTGGTAAATTAGCACTAGATAAAGTAGTGGCCAATGTAGCAGAAGGCGTTAAGAACCAATTTGGTAATGGTCAGTTCATGGAAGATTATTTCTCTGAACTTCAAAAGTCTTGCCAGTTCTTCAACACAATGAATTGGAGTGATGGTAAAAATGCTGCTAACGCTATGGAAAGAAAAAACTTCTTTAGATTAGGTCGTCCTTTTAAAGAAGTATCTCGTGGTGATCGTAAGTTCAATAATTACGAATGGGAAATTTCTGATTTGAACTCTATGGTTGTTCCAATGCCAAAAGGTAGTGATTCATTGATTCCTAGCTCCCCTTATGCTGATGCTAATAAAACACGTATGGAAATTTCAGGTAATGCAGCTACTAAAAGTTCAGCTGATAGACAATTACCTTATATTGGTAAACAACAGTTATTGAAAAGTTTAAATACTTTCTTGAACTGTTTAAATGATTTGCCGGATGCATCTCAATTTAATACATTGACTTCCAATATGAAAAAACGTATTGAACAATTAGTTAAAATGAACATGGCATTGAAAAACCATCAACGTGATGATACTGATTGGAACAGTGATGACTGGGAAGCATTAGCAGGTAGTGTAGCCATTCCAGCGATTGTTTTTATCTTATTAGGTCCAGTTGGTATCTTAGGTATGTCTGTTGGTAAAGGTATTAACACACTCTCAAACCTAATTAACCATGTTGCATCAGATGGTGCTAAACACAATATTGCTCGAAATAGTGTTCAAGAAATGGGTGGTTTTGTACGTGGTGGTATCCATGGTATTGAACATACTCTTATTAACGGTTTGTTCTTGAAAAAGTATACCAACTCATTTGAGAATAAAGTAACTTTATTCTTTATTGGTACTTATCGAGAATTATATACTGTTATTAAATCAACAGCTAATGCTTTGTTGAGTTATGGTTATGCATCTATTGGTAAATCCAATAAACACTAATAACTAATATATTTAGACACTATACGGATATCCGTATAGTGTCTATTTATTACTATGTTTTAATGTATTCTAGATTTTTTCAAACATATACTACTATAGTGGAAAGAGAGAGGAATCTTTCCATTTTAATTCTTTCAACAACAAACTTAAGGAGTTTACTATGTTTTTGACATTAAATGTATCTAAAGAAGTATTTGAAAAATGGGTTGAAGTAGCAAAAGAAACCCGTGAAGCAGACAACTTCTACGACACACCGCATGGTCGTAGAACAATTGACGGTAACATCTTCCCACCAATCGTTAAGCGCGTAACTAAGTTTTACAACGCCGATAACGACGAAGTTAAATGCGGTTGGACTACATCGGATACTGTAGCCCAATATGTTACATGCGGCGGCAACGCATGGGGCATGATTGACCATGATGGTGAACATATTGCTTTCTTCTCAGGTCGCCGGAGCCGTATTCATGACTTCATCGAAATGATGAAGGATTCTGACCCAACATTTAAGAAGGAAACTGCTAAGGTTACCATCAATGAATCAGCAGCTCCTGCTGATATGAAATGGTGGGAAATCAAAGACGAATACGAAGAACGTCGTGCAGCGGAAAAAGAAGCAGCTAAAATCCGCTCTGAAGAGAGTCGTCGTCGTAGTGACCGCAAGTTCGCAAAAGAGAATAACCCGTTCTCTATTTTAAAAGGAATTAAAGCAAAATAGGATTATTTAAGTACAGGGTCTAGAGAGATACTGCCACTATCTCTCTAGCTTACTTAATTCTATTTACCAAACAAAACGAAAGGAAAGACGATATGGAAATGAAAATCATCAAACAAATTCAGGTCAACGCTGACACATTCCAAAAATGGTTGGTAGCAGCCATGCCTTCACTGGGGTGTGATGTGTGGGAAGACAAATGGGAACTGTTTGTATCCAACCCATTACCTCTTTCTCCAGAAATGGAACTGGAGGAAGAGTGGGACGTGATGTTGGGTGCAGCTCTCGAGTCAGAAGTTGCCGAAGTTCGACATATCGCCGATAATGGCGATATCGTAGGATGTCGCAAAAACGGCAAATCTTTCCACTGCTTCTTCATGGGTGATGCAGAACGCATCAACTCATTGGAAGAAATGTCGAAGGAAGTAGAGGAAAACTTCACTCTTGACCAATGGAAAGAGCTGGCACAAGGGATTAATGTAGATTAATCACCAGCAAATAAGATAGATACAAGTAAAGGCGGCAGTGGCAGTGCTACCTTTACTTATTTAAACTATCTTATTTTTTTATTTTAAAACACATAGTAAATCTATTAGAGAGACAGTATTTACTGTCTCTCTAATAAACAGTACTTTAATTTATTTTTTAATCTAATTTAGGTAAATGACCTTTTTCAGTAGCCTTCTTCAAGTAAGACATAAACTTCTTACCAGTCAGCCAAACATCTTTATCTCGTTTTGCTGCTTTCTCATAAAGCTTTTTAGGTAAGATATTTTTAAAGCATTTAATCATTTCAGATTTATCCAAATGACTAGCATAATCTTTAATGTCACTGGCTTTACCAAACATACCAGAGAATGCAGTGTGAATCATGATGGTAGAATCTGGGTTAACATCGTACTTACAAGCCAATGGTAACAATTGTGTAAAGATAACAATAGCTGCTGAACAAGCTTGACCTGTAATATACAATTCTAGACATCCACCTTTTTTACTATACTCTTGGATATAGTAAATGATTTCATTCATGATGTGCACATAACCACCAGGAGAATTAATAAAGAGTTTAAGTGTCGTATTAACAGGATGTTCTGTAACAATACGTAAGTCATTTAAGAATTCTTTCTGAGTATCATCGTAAATACCACCAGAAAGATAAAGAGAGTATGTTTTAGCAACGCTGTGCTTAATAATGGTATTAGATAATTCTAATCCTGCCATTTCTAGTTTTCCTTAAGTTTAATTGATTTTTCAATATAAGTTAATGTATCATTATACATTGTAATATTTCCTCTGATTATCATTAAAAACAATCTCGGTAATATCACCATCAATATCCGACATATAGTAAATTTTACTATTACTACCATTATTTTCTAAATTAGTAGTAATGCGTTTTAAGATGAAGTCTTTAAAGTTATAATTACAATAACCATACTTATTTATCATGGTAGAGATTTTAAAATCAAACAATTGTGAAATTCTACCATCTCTATTTTCAATAAAGAAAGTAAGCACATCGTCGTGATTAAATTCAGTAATATACTCACCTTGTTCTTCTGAAAAACGACAGAAATTAGTAGCAAACCAATCTGCATTAATACGACTTATCTTATTTGATTTAAAAAGTTCAGTAAGATAATCTTGATATTCAACAATTGCTTCATTTAATTCATTGGTTTTTTGTTTAATAGATTCTTCCAAATCACGAATCTTAGTTAAAAAACCATTAATTTTATCTTTAGTTTCCATTTTCCTAATCCTTAATCTACAATCTTTATTTGAAGTAAATCTTGTAAAGACCCAATAAACGTTATGTGACTTATATCTACATTAAATTCTTTATTTGAAATAAATCCTTTAATGTAATAAAGAGCACTTCCATTAGAATTATTAAGCATAGTTTTAATCTTATCACATACTAACTCGTATAGTTCAAAATTATCTTTGTAATCAGGTAATTCAGAACATTTAATGGTATCTACCATAGACAGTACTTCACCATGAAAGTTGTAAAAATAGAAGATACTGTTAGGTTCAGATACTCTACTGTCAACAATTAATCTAGCTACTTTAGTATAATTTACTGCTCTAACTGATTTAATACCATTCCACTGAATAGTCTTAAGATTCAATATAGATTCTATCTTTTTATCATTTTCTTTAAGTTCTCTCTTCAAATCCGCGATTGTAGATTCTAAATAGCTATTTTCATCTATTAAATAATCAGGGATGAGTTTTTCATCTAGTTCATTTATTTCCATTTCAATTTCCTTTTATAAAAACAATAGTGTTAGTAAAATACTACTTATATATGGTAAATAGCTAAAGTATTATTTTCTGTTAAGTACGTTATACCGAAACGTATTTTAACTCTATGTTAGTAGTACTTTAAAAGATTCTGAGTAAAACAAATTCCAAACAAATTTATTTTACTAGTTAAAAAAGGATTTATTATGTCTTTATTTGATAAAATTATTGCAGGTCAAGTACAAGTAACTAACCTGGACGCTACTGAAGCCAATACCGAAACTGTTGTTGAAGGTTTCGAAGATGTAGCTGGTGATGAAGGTGTTAGCGAAGAAGTAATCGAAACTACCGAAAACTCTGCTGGTGAAGAAACAGTTACTGAATCTGAAGAACTGAACACTGAACTTCTGGATACTCAAGAAGATGCTGAAGAAGTAGCTGACGTAGAAGAAGAAGTAGAAGAAGCTCAAGAAGCTGCCGTAGCTACTGAAGCTTTCCTGGCTAACTTGTTTGCTGCTAAAATGACCGGTGGTCTGACTGAAGTACACTGCGAACTGGCTCACGAACATGTTAACTACATCTCTGGTCGTCTTGGTGTTCCTGCTGAACACGTACCTGCTCTTGACTATAGCACTGAATCCTTCGCTACTGTAGGTGGTGTATCAATGAACACCGAAGGTGCCATTGAATCTGTTAAGAACTTCTTCTTGAAAATCTTGGATGGTATCTTGAAAGGTATCGCTTGGATTATGGATAAAGGCGCACAACTGGTTTCTAAACTTTTCAATAACTTTGAAAAAATGAAATCTTACGCTGCTAAAGTTAAAGAAAAATTGGGTAAAGCTACTACCGCTCCTAAAGAAAAATCTTATAAATCTCACGGTGGTGCGTTGTCTCTTTACATCAATGGTAAGTTGTCTACTCCTAGTGAGTGTGTGGCTGCTATGCAATCTGTAGCTGATGAAATCGCTAAACGTTGGTCTGTACAAAAAGTTGGTGATTTTGGTGTTAAAATTGGTGAAGCCACTTTACAAACTATCGAACAAATCGAAAAAGATGTCGATGGTGGTTTGAAATATGCTGAAGCTAACAGCTACAAATCAGGTGCATCTAAAGATGAGCATACTTTTGGTGCCGATATGGTTGTTCGCCGTACCCTTGGTGCTTCAGCTGAAGAAGTTGCAAAAACCTTACCATTTATTGGTGGTAGCCCTGTTTCTTCCCAAGAAGCAGCACGTGCTGGTGTAACACTGAAACAAAGTGAGAAATGCTACGTTTCCCGTCATCTGCCACGTAATAAAGTAGGTGTTACAGTTATTGGTGTTAGTGAAAACGATGCTGGTGAAAAAGGTCACAGCAGCCGTATTTACTCTCGTATTAACAACTACAAAGTTGCAGAGAAAAGCGGCGATGTTCAAATCCCTGTTCAATCTCGTGCCGACTTGCAAGCAGCTGTTGCAGGTATCGAAAAACTGTTGAACCAAATGCAACAAATCAAAAAACTCATTGATGCTACTAAACCTGTAGCTGGTAAACTTAAAACCGTAGTTTGGAAACTGCGTACTAAATACGTAGCTATTTCTAAAAAAGCACGTGAAGGTCGTGGTTTCATGGCTAACATCCGTGCTACTCGTGTTTCTATCATGAAAATCAATGACTTAATCGGTCTGTTGCGTGAACCAGGTACTTCTTTCTCTACTTATGTATTGTTTGAAGTTAAAGGTTTGTTGGATGTTATCTCTAAACAAGCTGACCTGATGACTCCTTCTAAAAACGATTAATACTAATTGATTTGTATTAAATAATGGATACTACTCTACCACATTATCGTGGTAGAGTAGTATTTAATTATTTATAGTTTAATTTATATTTAAATAGATTATAGAATATTTCAGATATATATTATTAAATTGGTAAAGGAATTATCTCCTTATTATTTTTCATCTTAAATAAAGGAAACTAAAAATGAATCGTAAAGAAAATTTAAACAAGTATGCAAATTTATTGCATGGTATGGCTACCAAAAATAATATCGAAGCCACTGGTGAAACAGTAGTAGAAAGTATTCCAGAAACTACTGTAGAATTGGTAGAAACAGAAGTTAAAGTTATTGAAATTAACTCTAAAGAAAAAATCAAAGAGCGCATTAAAGAGTTAAAATACAAAGTAAAAAAATCCGGTGAAGCACGCCGGTTTAAACAGTATCTTGAAACCAAACAAAATACTGAAGTTCCAGAAATGACACGAGTCATTTCTGATGGTTTTAACTTTCTTTAATTATTAATACCAGATAGGAAAACCTATCTGGTATTAAATTATTCCTATATAAAGGAAATCCAAATGACCAACATTAACGAAAAAATTACAGCTTTTGCTGGCGACATGCTGGAAGAAGCACATGTATCCATCCGTAACAAAATCTGGGATAAACTCCCAAATGAATCCAAAGCAAAAATCACTCCCGAAAACATGGGTGATATAAATACTTGTTTAAAGATGGTTGATTCAAATGAACTTAAAGCTATCGTTTCGGAAGTAATTAAAGAGGTAGTTAGAGTTAAGATATCTAAAAACGCCAGCAATATGATGAATAATGCTAAACGCACTAACAAAGGCATTGCATGACCAATGGCTTATAGACATCGAATAATCAGTGAATGGAGTAATAGGTGGGATTTCCCACCTATTACTCTTTAATATCTATTTATTTTTTACTGTTTACTTTTTTGTGATATTTATTTTTAAGGAGTTTAAAATGGAAGTTAAGTTTGATACAGATGGAATTGCTAAAATCGAAAAGAAAAAGACTATTATTAATAATGTCTTTGGATTCAATGAAGAAGAACGTAATCTATTGAATCATCTCTTCATTATATTTCTGGAAAGAATTGCTGTAGATGAAGATACCTATATTTTATTAGATAAAAACAGTGAGAAAAGTAATTTAATGTTTATGTATATTACTTGTCTCTATACTAACTATAAATCAATGGGTGAAGCAGATTTAACATTCAGTAGTATTGATGAAATCAAAGACGAAGTATTCGATTTCCTATACAATCTAAATGACATGCTGGGAGATTTACCTCTATATAATCTAAGTGACACGTTGGGAGGTTCACCTATTGGAAATGTTGTTTCTTTGATATTAGGTGATGATGGTTATTATATAGCCATTACAAAAGCTTAATTAAGATACTACTAGTAGGAGTATAACCTCCTACTAGTAGAGTATTTATTTTTAAACCTATACTATTAAAGTGAGATTAATCCTTATATAAAGGAATTTAAAATGAAAGAATTTATTAACAAAGAAGACATTGATTTAATTATTGAATTTATTTTCAATAAATTAAAACAAACACTAAAAGAAGAGAATATTGACATGAAAACACCACTATATATCGAACACGACTATAACTCATGTGTATTAGATATTGAAAATATCCATAAGACATACAGTCATACCCGTGTTGTCTCTATAATTAATAGAGGTGGTATGGATGATTCTTCTTTTATTGTTATGCGAAATAGTCTTACAGGTGTTCATGGTAATAACATTCTTAATGTAAGAGATGGGGCTACTTTCGCAATCACTCGTTTACATAATGGTGAATTTTGTATTTCTGTACTGGATCATTATTACCATAATGATCGTTTATTTAATCGTGATAAAAATGATATTATCCGTCCAGAGAAAAATTACTATCCAGACATGATAAAAAAAGCACCTATATCTAGTATTGTTATCTCACCAGATAAGGAAGAATACGGATATATTAACGCTATGTTTAATAAGTGTTATCTTAAAGCATCTGAATTAATTAATACAGCCTGTAAGATAAGACAAGATAGTGCTATTAAATTTATTAAAGGAATAACTCATGAATAATTCAAACAATCTATTCAAGTTACCGGTATACGAAGAACCAGTTTATATTGTCGTTGCCGTATCTGATAAATCAGATATTGAAAGAGGAATAAATAAATATCTTAATTTAGATTTAGAATCTATAAAATCCCATGTAGACTATGTTTATCAACAAGATAATCGTTATTTCTTTATCAATGTATTAAAAGATAAATCTGAAATCGATAATCCATTTCTGGTTCGTTTGATAGATTCAGGTAGTGTTATATTATCTTGTCGATATAAAATCTGTACTAATATCACGTCAGATAAATTTGAAATCACTGAAGACAAAGATACTCGCACTTATTCATTTAAGATAAATAACTCTAAAAATGTATTTACTATTTTAGATAAAAATATCATTACATTGAGAGATTATGCTAATATCTTATTTGAATTTAGTAATGGTATTGACGATGGCTTTGTTGAGCGAGTAATCGTTAAAGAAAACTACACCGAAGATGATGTAGCTAAATCTGCTATTCTCGATATCTATAATCTTATTCAAAAAGAGATTCCAGATATCATTAAGAATAACATCAAAATAAAACCTTCCATCAACCTCTCTTTAAAATTTATATAAAGGAAACTAAAATGAAACAATTATTCAGTATTGATACTATTTTATCAGCAATTATTTTAATTGTTGTATTTTTATTAGGTTTAGCTTTTGGTTACTATGGTAAAGGAGTAGTATTGTGATTAAATCATTGAGTATTGCTGTTGAAGCCATGGTAATACATAAGGATAGATTCGATAAAGAAACTCTAGACTTATATCGAAGATGTTTCACTGTCACTATGGAAAAAGAAGATTTCTATATCTTTATTAGTAGAGATCATCATGTAGACCCTGGTGTTAGACACATGGTGGACAGAAACTCATTGTATTTATCTGAACTGTTGTGTGAATACAATGTCGATATTACATTACCCGCAATTGATGTAGGTAATCTGAAAAGATATCGGTATTTAAACACAATATCTAAACTCTTGACCAAAGAGAATGTTCAGTTAAAATCCATCAACATCTATGAAGCAAGACGCTTATCTTTCTTTGAAGATAATATCGAAGTGACTAACAATACGATTATGGATGATGTTAAATCGTCTCTGTATAGCCACTACAAAGATAACGAGTCATCAAAACAACCATTAGCAAATATTGGTGAAGATATTCCAGAAGGTATCTTTAGTAATATAAAAGATATCTTTGCTTGTAATATCAATGGACTCTTGAAAGCTTTTGAATAAAGGAATATTAAAATGGAAAATTCTAATACAAAAGAATTTGTAATAGAAGATAATGATTTCCTCATTCGTAATGGTGTGTTAACCAAAAAAGAATGGCGTGAAATTATTGCTGGTACTCTAAGTCTTTTGAAAAAAGAGATTGTGAATATTCAGGACACTGATATATTCACCCAGTCAGATAATGACTATCTTAAATATATAGCTTATAACAGTACTCCAAGTCTTCGTATAGCTGATCCGATAGGTGCTATTACTCCTACTTTCATGGGAGATTATTTAAAAATCGAATACCTTTCTAAATTAAGAAGAGAATCAAGATTAAATATTAATAGTCCCTGTATTAGCATTACTACAATTCATGATAAAACCAATGGTAAGTTAATCGGTGGTTGCCATGTTAAAATAACTGAGCATGGTAAAATTCTTGGTGAGATTTATATCGACCTTACCACTGAACAAATTAGTGGTGATATCATTCTCAAATTAGGGGATATTAAAGACGATATTCTGTTAGAACATACTCCGTTAAAGAGTAAAAATACTGAAACATCTGAAACAACATCTATCATCTTATCTTCTATTGGTGTTAAGTATAATGGTAGTCTCAATAACCAAATAAGAGATACTGTTTACAATTACAGCACCGTAATAGTCAGTAAATTAAATAAGTTACTTTCTGAAACTGAAAGAAACTATGCTGATTATTTCATTGCAAATGACCCATTGAATGTCATGTTGGATAATATGGCTAATGGTGATGAAGAGTGATGATATCTCTTTAGAGAATCTAATTAAACTTAATTTATAACTTATTTAAAGGAAATTAAAAATGTGTGCAAATTGTCAATGCAATCACAACCACGATGACGTAAATTTGCAAGATGATTTACTCGATGGTTTCGTCGTCTCTACTATCTTCGGTACATTTACTGTACCAGATGAAGATACTCGTCTGTCTTTGTTAGAAGACGAGAAAGACGCTTTAAACGTTATTCGCCGTATTCAGCACTGGCGTTCATCTGATGGTCAAATTGAAGGTGCATATGGTCTTTATAAAGACCCACGCTGTGAAGAAACATTATACTTCGATATGGATAATGTGTGGATTATTGCTGAAGATGAGAATGGTGAAGAATACGAAGAGTATATCGACCTTGATGGTGACATCATCATTGCAGCATATCGTTATTTACATAACGAACCACATATGTCCTATCCTTGGTTAGAGAAGTATGTAGATTAAAACATAAACATTAAAAGAGTAGAGAGCTATTCCTCTACTCTTTTTATTCAAAGGAAATCAAAATGAAATACAGTCGTGGTATAACACGTAAAGTTGAAAAATATTTTAATAAATATTTTTGTAAGTATAAATCTAAAACAAGATTCAATAGATTCGAATACTCAGCAGTTAAACGAATGGTATATAAAGAATGGTATTTCGACCAAGACGATATATTTGAAGATATTTACAAAAGAGAATTCTTCAATGATTGGGTAGACCGTTCTCGTCTTAACCTTGCTTTGATGGGTTATATCGAAGGTAGTAAAACGTCAACAGGTGAAAAACTCTTTGCAGGGTTTAAACCAAATCATGCTATTGTTATTGGTGCAGTACGTAATAACAACCAATCAGCCATTAAGCAATTACCTATTTTATATAAAGGAGGTCAATAAATGAAGTATACTTTCATCTACCGTCCTGTTGTTATGGTTATTAAGAAATACCTATTTCAATATAAACACCCTAATCGCTTTACAAGAAATAGTTTAGATAAATTAAAACAAGATAATGTTGATAAGATATATTATTCTTGTCCTAAACTTATCCGTAATTCTTGTAATGCTAAAGGCCCATTCTTCTTACAAATCTTAAAAGGTAAAAGCATTTGAATTATTTCTATATTCTAAAATATTTCAAATCTATACTATTTAAGTGAAAGAGTGGAATTATGTTCTATTCTTTCTTCATATCATTTCTCCTACGTCTGAATATTGCAGGACGTTAAATAAAGCAATACACACCCTAGTGCAGGTGTGCTCCCGAAAATGCACTATTTTAATCTAGAGTGATAAGGTGTTTCCTCTTCCCTTTCTGCCTTAATTGCTCTTGGTTAAAATTACTAGTAATCTCCGCTTTAGATACTCACCCCGAACGAAGGGTGAGTATCTTTTTTTTACCACGTAAATGATTTTTTTAGTTTATCTATAAAACCTAGATTAGCAAATAGATTAGGTGCAATCCTTTTCTTCACACCGTTATACTCAGATTGAGAAATCCTCTCTACTTGACACATTTCCGGAGTATAAGTACTTGGATTGTAATTATCTGATGTCTTAATACCTAATCTAGCGAAGTAAGTTATCTTATAATACCCTGGTAAATATGGTTCGTTATCAGGTGTAATCTTTACTTTGTCTGACATTATTTCTAGCAGATACTCGTATATTACTTTACTTCTCTTACCATCATCAATACCAGTGTTTTGGTATTTCACTTCTGACACAATCAGTTTAGCAATAATCTCACCTTTATATTTTTTAGTTTCTTTATTGTAAGGAACTAACCAATGTTCGTTAGATAACCCCATATCATACACCAGTTCCTCATTTGGTTTTAGACAATACTCAAAAGGCAGTTTATAAATATACCAACCATTCTTAAAGTCTACTTTTTCGTTACTACCATAAGCATTATAACCATACATCAGATACCAAACTAATTCATTCATTCCTTCTACACAACCAATCACACTATCTGATACATGTACTCTAGGTACAGTTTTGTCTTCTTTTGGTCCTGGTCTTTCTGCTAGACGAGGTACAAATTCTTTAATATTTCCATTGACTGAACCATGTAACATATAGGGATAATCTGGATTTGCTTTTACTATTTCTATGTTCTTTCTCACCTTTGGTTTTTGATTGGCTACATATTCTTCAATATCTGTTAGATGCTTACTCTGATTATCCATTTGATTTTCCTTTAAACGTATGACTACTAATTATATAGTAAAGGACATACTATGTTATTACAATTACCCATCAGGAATGAAAAAGCCAGTATTACTCGACCCATTGTACTAAAGGTGGTACGAGACTTAAAAGAATACTTAGATATTTTTCCTGATAATATTAATATTGTTTATATTGACGAAGAAGGTGTGCGTAAAGAGAATGGTACTGCTACACACGAATTAGGTAAAGAAGGAATCAATACGACATCTAATCCTTTAATTACCTTATCGGTTACTGAGGAGTATCGCAATAATACTTTCTTACAATACCAACATTACGACCAAGAGTTCCATCCTTGTTTTTTACACGATAAAACACAAACATCCATCACACCTTATTATTCAGATGTAGAAATGCGTTTGAATATCTCATACAGAGCACCTTCTAAAGCAGCTGCTAGGATGTGGTTAAACAGCATTAAATCAAAAATTAGAAGATACAGAGACGCATTCCCACATAACTTAGAATACTCATACGAGATACCTGAACAATTCATTTACATATTGACAGAAGTCTATCGTCTAATCCGTAATCAAGATAAAACAGTGAGTAATGTATCAGATTGGTTTCAAGAATATTTTATTAGAAGATTTGGTACTGCTTCTGATTCAGCAGGTGTGAATACTATCTTTGTTGTTTCTGAAATCCAACAACAAGTATTCGGCTATTTTAACTTTGATGGTGCAATTGAAGAAGGCGATAAAGCCGATGGTGCGACTTCTTGGATTGTTTCTTTTGATTACTTATTACGTTATCAAAAACCTACTGATGTTTCTATTTGGGTACCTAGAACTATTTACAATCAAGTGCTACCGGATTCCATTATGGGTATTGATGACGATGGTGAGGTAGAGACTACTAAACCAGATGAAGTTAAGTTTCCTGAAAATCAAACTCACTATACCAATTCAGGTTATTTCTTAGACCAATATTCAGCTATTCGAGATAATGCTGAATGGGATGATTACAATGGTATTACTGTACCTAGATGGAATGAATTTCAACCTCTACAATCGCATTCTATTATTGGTTTAGAGAGATTTGTAGACCAATTGGTATTATTCTTACCTGAAGATAAAGAAGGTGATTTAATCTTAGATTTAAATAACCCACAAGGTTACGATATTGACGAAGATTTAAAAGCTTTCATTGTTTCTGAAAAAGACTACATGTTACACAAAGGAAAGTCTGTATTCCAGTTATGTGTTTACGAAAATAACGCCATGTTAAGAAGAGACTTTATTAAGATTGATGAAACAGGTAAAGTATATCTAAATGGTGAGATTGATATTGCTAAGATTTACAATATTCGTTTAGGAATTTACCATGATTGGAAATACTTAGATACAGACGCTATTGAAAGATTGAAGAAATGGTGTCGTGAAAAAGGTAAATGTCACTTCTTTACTTTTAAAGATAGATATGCTTACAATGAATGTCAACTGGGTATTCGTCGCCATCCTGATGATAGATTCTTTAGAGAAGTAGAATGTGTTAATGATAAGTATTCTGAACTTTACTTTAGAATCATCGAGTATATTTCTGGTAATAGAATGCCTGACATGATTAAGAATAATAGAGACTGGGGTAAAGACCATCCTTCTATTCTTAATACACACAAAACTGTACAAACATTCAATACAACCAATATTAGCCATCCTAAGGAGAGGTAAATGCCTACTTTAATTACTGATAAATATAAACCAGAACAGGCAAAACCCGTACATGAGTTTATTGAAAAACCAAAGATTGTTCCTACTGATTTTAAAACAGCAGTAGTCGATAATAGAAACAATCGACTAGATACCTTAATCCGTTATGTAGAGGGTTCTCACCAAAAGGTGATTTACTTTAGACAAAGATTAGGTCGAGACGATTCAGTATCACAATACTCTCAAGATACTTCTGCTGCTCATCAACAATACGAAAGAATTGATGGATTAGAAATCGTTATGCAATCTGGTTTGTCTACTTCCAATAATGGTAGTGACATTAGAACTACTGAGATTACAGGTGAAGCACTGATTGAACAACCTATTATTCCCAATGTAGGGGATATTATGTTAATGGACTTTGGTAGAGGTACATTAGGTTGGTTTGGTATTAATAGTACTCGCCGTATGACCCATCGTACCAATACTTTATACGAAATTCAATTCTCTTTATCGTTTGAAATTACTGACCAATTAAATGACCCAAGAATGCTTGACTTAAATAAGAAAACAGTCGAAGTATTTAAATATTCTAAAGACTATTTAAAAGCAGGTCAGAATCCTTTAATTTCTCCTAAGAAAGCAGCTTTATTTGAAGAGCTTTTAGAAGAGTATGATAGATTAAGAGTATTGTGGTTTCGTAAGTTCTATTCCCGTATGTTAGAAACTTGTGTATTACCGAATCAATCACACGTTACTTACGATGGTTTTTACATGAAAGCCATTCGTAAATGGTTTAGTGTGTGTAATACACCTGAAATGATGTATTTTAAAATCTTCGATGACTCTCAGTTCTCTATTTTAAAGAATCCTAGTATTTGGGATGTTATCCATACTCGTGATAAATACTTATTAAAAGAAATATTCACTAAAGCTGTAGCTGTACCGAGTAGTTCTTTTAGTAATATTCCCCAATTTGCTATGATTCGTTTTTCAGGCTTTAGTTGTGTCGTTATGCCTGTAGAAGTAAGTTATACCAACGAACTCTATCTAAACCATAAAGACATTATTGGTAAAGCAATTACCATTACAAATGATGTTTCTAAAACCAGAATGCATACGTACCAAGGTATTCCTTTAATCAATCAAGTACTGATGAACGATTCCTATGTATTCTCTCGTGACTTCTATAAAGATTCATTAGAAGGACAATCTCACTTAGAACTACAACTAAGAAAATATCTTAATGACGATACATTAGATATTGAGACTATTGAGGCATTGGTAAAAGATGTAGAAAACTGGGGTGAAATGGAACAATACTATTTTATTCCTACTCTGATGATTTTAATCCACTATGGTGTAAGGAGAATGTAAGTGGAAGAAAAAAGAAGGTATCTTACTCGTGATGAAATGAATTCTTCTGTTTATCGATTATTCAATACACCATTCGTAGTACGAGTGGCTTATATTGATTTGATTGATATTGGTGAAATTCAGCGTTATGGGATGATTACATCTGGTGATGAACATGATGATAGGTGTAATGCTCATGAGAAAGTCACTGTAGCTCTAAAGATTCCTAAGCTATTGGAATTATTTAGAAAACAGATTCCATTTTATTTAGTCGATTCTAGTCAAGAACACTTAATGTATACGATTATTCACGAACACTTAATTGAGTGGCGAGAATATGTAGAAGAGTGTAGAGGGATTAACCATTTACTAGGTAAAGTTCCTTATAAGGATTTAAGGGATTTATCTGAAATGGCTACAGTGATTTATAAAGTACGTGACCGTAATAATGATAGAGACATTACTGAAACCATTAATGCGATTAATCAATCCTTTAGTGTTAGTGGTGTGTATACAGGTTACGATTTGTTCACTCGTGAGAAAGAGAAAACCGAGCTTATCGAAGAGATGAGAAACCAACAAGAGATGGCGCCTCATTTAGCAGAGATGGGTAAAATTTCAGAAAAGGTTAGAGGTTAAGTATGTTTGATAACATGACCAATCCAGCTAATGGTGAAATTATCAAAATAGCAAAAGGTAATTCACCTGCTTCTTACGATTATACACAGGCTTATATACACGTTATTAAAAAGAATGTGACTTATCGTACTTTAAAAGTCTTGTCTTTAGATATATCGAGAGACTATGATAAAAACATAGCAGATGAAATCACGATTGAAGTAATGTTATCTCCTGGTATCTGGGCAGACATGATTTATCCTTATATTGACGATATTGAAATTACCGTACAAAAATCACCCAGTGCGATTAGTACGTATCAAACTATTCAACGTTATAAAGGATACTGTAAGAATCCAATCAATGTTCGTAAGGTAATGGCTATTGCTCAAAATGCTTCCACTGAAGACTTGAATAAAATGGATGTAATTAAGATAGACTTTCAATTAGTGCCTATCTTAGTAGAAAAACTATTGACTATTCAAGCAGGGACTAATTTTGTAGATTGTCGTGTAGATGAAGCATTAGTGACCATGCTAATGAACGAAGGTTCTAAGATTGAAGGTTTGGATAACCACGATGCATTACAAGGTATTGATATTGTCGAACCAGATAATCAAGACACTTATCGTAATATCCCTGTACCCCATACTACTCGTTTGATTAACTTACCTAATTACTTACAAAAGTTTTCTTATGGTATTTATAAAAAAGGATTAAGTCACTATATCCAAAATGGTATGTGGTATGTCTATCCTAAGTTTGGTTTAGACAGAAGAGACAATAAAATAAGGTATGTCAATATCTTTGTTACTTCTCGTGATTTATTACAACATACACCTGTTACTTATCGAATAGAAGGTAATGACCTTTATATTATTGGTACAATAGAAAATGAATCAGTAGATAATAACTCAGCTAAGTTATTAAATCATGGTAATGGTTTAAGAACTGTTAATCTTAATGTACAAGATACAGACGATGCTGTAAAAGTAGATGGTAATAAAGCACTAGTATCTCGTGGTCAATCTGTTAATGAGTTTATCATTAACGAATCACCCAATAACGTAACATACGCGCCATTGGCACAGGCTAAAATCAATACCAATGTGTACGAACAAGTCTCTACTCTAGAAGGTAAAGTAGGTAAACTCTATTCTGTGGTATGGAATAACTCTAATCCAGATTTAGTTAAACCTGGTTCTATTATGCGTATCCATTATACAGGTGAGAAGAATGAGCAATTAATGCTTGAAGGCGTGTTACTAAAAGCACACCATTATACACAAGCTACTGGTCAAGGCATGACTTCTACTGCTTACGAAACCACTACTGGTTTGTTTATCTTTTGTAAAGAATATTAATAGCGAATACAGGTACCCTATTCATTTAGGGTATCTGTATTATTTTTTAAACCTATATTATTTAATTGATGAGATATTCATCTATTCCATGAAAGGATATAAAATGGATGTAAATACTGATTTAAATATTGGTGATAGACCAATGTTAACGAGACAACATTCTAAAAGTAGGTTAGGTAAACTTTCATTTTACTTTGATGAAATTAATAAACCTATTGAAGAGAATGATAGAATTGAAAAACTGGATATAAAAGCACAAGCAATTGTAGACGGTGAAGACGATAGTCGTCAGGAATTTATTGACAAGGAGGTTACTAAAATGCTCCTTGGTGATAAAAATGCACTCTATGTTATTAGACGTGTGAAACAACTTCTTAATCAACAAGAAGCCAATTAAACTCTTAAATAAAAGGAAACCAAAATGATTAAAGTAATTGCATTTGAAGGTAGCTCTAACGTAGGTAAAACTACCTTGATTAAAGCTTATGCTAAGAAACTTCAGAATGAAGGTAACTTGGTATTTATCCATAAACCTACTGGTGACGAATCTACCTATGGTAAAGAATACGACATCTTCTCATTTGAAGGTGTAGATAAAGAGTATATGAAACCATACCAAGCTCGTTATCAAAGAGCACGTGAGTTTACTGCCCATAATATCGAACTTTTGTTGGGTAAAAAACCTAACACTGAAGTTCTAACTGAAGATGCAACATCTGAATTTATCAGAGAATCAAATATCCAAGCTATCTGCGAAGGTAAAAACGAACAATTGCACGTAGTACGTATGCTTTTGAACAACATCAAAACCAATAAAGATATTTACTTGTTGGTAGACCGTACTATTGTCTCTTCTTTGATTTACGGTTATTCTTATAACAGTGATACTGCCCTTGAGAAGTTGATTGTGAATAGACAACACTATCAAGTACTAAACGTTAAAGGTATGGTGGATGTATTTGTTAATGTTACTCGTGAAAAACCATTTAATCTCCCAGAAGAGAAATTGAATGGGGAAGAGTTTGACAAGACATTTGATGAAGAGTCTATGTCTAAACATGAGCAATATCAAAAACTTTATCAATCTTTCTTCGATGTAAGTATTGGTAATCACAAAGTCGTGACTATTGATGTAGCTAATAAAGAACCAGAAACACTGGCTTCTGAATTGCACGATATGGTTAGCAAAGTAGATGTTAGTGGTATGGGTTGGTATGAATTCATGCGTCTGGCTAATCGTACTAACGCTACCTATAATGCAGACATCAGCAAAGCACTCTTCCATGACATGGTAGGTATCTTGGGTGAATTCAATGAAATTTATGATGTTGAAGCCAAACAAACTATCTTTAATAAAAAACCATTGAGAGAAAGTCAAATTCAATGTATGTTATCTGAAGTAGGTGATACTCTTTGGTATTGCGGTATTGCTCTCTATGACCTTGACCGTGCGATTACTGAAAAGATTATTTCCGATATAGATAGTATTCCAGAAAGATTAGATACTAATATCTGTGGCAGCAAGCTTGTTTATTCTATCGCGTCTGGTAAAATGAATACTATTCGTCATTTACCTATTGATAAAGATACTAATGTAGATGAATTCCTTGTGGATTTATTCGGACTTGATTTGTCTCGTATTGCTTCTGTAATCGATGATTATAAGAAACATTACTTCTACGGTCAACCTTTAACAAGTAAACTGCTTAACAATTTCTTGGGCGTAGTTGAGCGTATTCTTACTATGTTAGTTACATTGGCATTGTATCATGATATGGATATGGAAACTGTTGCTGACAAAGTATTCAAAAAACTGAAAGCTCGTTATCCTGAAAAGTTCTCGGTAGAAGATAGTATCAACCGAGATTATGCTAAGGAATCTCAAGCATCTGGTTTATTAGGTAAATAAATATTGGACTACTACGGGAATAAAACCTCGTAGTAGTCTATTATTTTTTTGTCTTTTTATCTGGCAATTCTATGAGAATTTATATTTACACCCCTAATAGGAGTATCCTAAATGAATTTAAGAATGTTGATTGAAGAACTCTCTTCAATGCCCAAAGATAAATTACTGTACGATTCCATTAACCAACCTACATGGCACATGTCACAAACAGGTGAAGTAGTACTAGCAGGTTCACCTTGTCCTATTCAAACAGTAGAACAACTTTTACATAAACTGAAACTCATTCAAAAAAGAGATTTACCTTCTCAAGACTTTAGTTTCAAACGTGCTGTACATGAAGACATTGAGATTTATACTATTTCTGCAAAACCAGTAAATGGTGTCAATAAACTAAGAACTGAACTCATTACTTCTTCTACTGTTAAACTCTGGCAAATGTTCTCTACTGACCATATGTTAGTAGATGTTGCAGTAGGTGGCCCATCTTATCTTATGTCTTCCGATAAAGTAAAGATTTTAGTCAATAAGCCTTATTATCAAATCTTAGGTTTAAATGGTAAACGCACTTATCTAGAAGAATTGCTAAGTGTACACTCTTTCTCTTGGCAAGATGAAAAAGGACAAATCCAGTTCTTTAATAAAGCATATTGGGATAATTCATCTCATGATTGTCATTGTGATGATGCACCAGTTCTTGACATTAACAATAACGCAGGTGGTTTCAACACCATCCATCCATCGAAAGGAAAACACACATGCCAGTAAAATCTGCATTTAATAAAAAACCACTTATCACATTAGGTATTATTGCTCTACTCTTCATTGGTATTATTGTTATTAATGTAAGTTGTTCAGCAAAAATGGATAAACCACAAACTCAGACTACTACTACACCAATAGTAGAACAAAATAAACCTACTGAAACTAAACAAGAAGTAGTAAAAGAAGAAACAGATAACACTATTGTAGAAGAAGAAGCTACTACTAGTGTAGATGCTGTTAATAGTGTAGACGATGTAATTAAACCTTATCAATTGCCTGTTTTAGACATTAAAACCAAATTAGGTTTAACTCGTGACGATAAGGACAATAAGATTGTTTCTTACTTTAATACTGCTTCTAAAAACGGTAAGTTTAAACGTGTGATGTATTATATCTGTTCTCCTAAAGATACGGTACTACCTACCAAAGGCCGTTACTTTATGTTTGACTTAGGTGCTACAGAGACTTCACATCCTATTCCTATCAGTTCTATTAATGTAGGTGATAACTCTTACTTAGTAACTGATAAAACTAAAGTTAAAGAAATTCTAAATGATTTAAACACACACAATGAATTTTATTTGATTTTAGAAAACACTCAACGAATTAACATGTTTGTTGAGCCACGTAAAACCAATACTTTACCTTGTATGTAACTATTTACTCTACTGACCCCTACGAGAGGTCAGTAGAGTAATAAACTATTTTAATTTAAATCTATATTATTATATTGAAAACGATTAATCAATCGTCTGTTATTTCAATTTATATAAAGGAAACTTACTATGTTTAAATATATCAAAAATCAAATCATCAATCTGGTTAATAAAAACCAAAACCAACCTAAAAAAGAATTTGGTGAGTATTTTAATAATGCTTACCATACACCTAAAGACATCCATAAGGATATTATTAAGAATATCCAATACTGGTTAAATGAAGAAGAACCTCGGTGTAAACAAGTCAAATTCAAAGTAGCTGAACCTGTATATGGTAATAATATTTATCCCTTTTCCGACCGCATACTTAAAGTAGACATTAAAGTCTATATTAAGGATGCTCACACTGGCACTATTGAATTTGAACTGTACGACAGTGCTGGATTCGAAGACCATGAACATTATTCTATCTTGAAGTTTGCTCAAGACGAATATATCATTTCTACTTATAACGAATGTTATAAGGCAGAAGATATCTTAGATAAGATGGAAGATGCTTGCCATCGTATTTCTAAGAAAATTTCTGACCACATTACCGTGGTAGAAGATTTGTATAAAACCATTAAGTAATAGGAGTATCAAATGAAGAAATTTATTGGAGCATTAGTAGCAGTAGGTTTAGCAGCTACAGCCTATTCAGCTGAAGCTAAACCACACAAAGTAAAGAAGTCTAAACACAAACCCCACAAAGTGGTTAAACTTCACAAGAAACACAAAGTGAAGAAACACCCACGTATTAAGAAACACGTGAAACACCATGTGGTGAAACACCACCTTGCGAAGCATCATGTGGTGAAACACCACCTTGCGAAGCATCATGTGGTGAAACACCACTTGAAGAAACAGGTAAAGAATACCCACCAAAAGGTAGTTAAAGAAGAAGTTAATGTATCATCTAACAGTGAAGTCGATATGTTGGCTTTGGCTATCCACAATGAAGCACGTGGTGAGCCTCGTAGTGGTAAATACGCTGTAGCTAATGTGATTCTCAATCGAGTAAAACACAAGAGCTTCCCTAATACCGTCCGTAAAGTCGTGACACAACGCGGACAATTTCAATGGTATCACAATCACAAGCTGCGTTCTCGAACTGCACCTACTGAAGAAGCTCGTTCTATTGCACGTGACATCTATCAGAAACATGTATCAGGTCGTCGTGTAGACAACACAGGTGGTAGTATCTTCTTTAGTTCAAACGGTGTACGCCCAGCACCACGTGCTGTAAAAAGTGTACGTGTAGGACATCATCAATTCTATCGTATTAAAACATAAAGGAATCCAAAATGGCTAACGAAATGGATAAAGCAAAGTTTAAGATTATCAAAACAGATTTAACTACATATATCTTGACGATTTGTGATTTTGACTTATCTGAATATGTTTATCAGTTATCAAATGCTGAAGAGTTCAAACATCATGTAGAAACATATCCACATACTAACACATTAACCATTAAACCACGGTATGGTAATGAAACCATTACCGCAAGATATGGTGATATATTGGTATGGAATGATGTATCTGTTGGTGTTATTTCTAGTTCTGAACTAATTAAGGTAATGGGAGAGAGTAATGAATGAAAATGAATTAATTCAATTTAAACAAAAGGTAGATGAGTTCTTCTTTAAATGCCAGGAAGAATTCTCTGTTCGTTTACAAATTGAATCTGAAGTAAATACATTTATTCGTAAGAAGATGTTAATTTACAAAGAACCATTCAAACAACGCTTGCGTGACTTTATTGAAGAAAACAATGAGTTGATTTCTCAATTAAAACACGCTAATCTGATTTTGACTAAATCACGTCATGTAGACTTCTGTACCAATAGCTCAATGGAAGTATCGTTTATGCTAAATGGTAAACGTTATTTCTATTCTATTGAATACATTGTAGCTTAAAAGGATACTCAAGATGATTATTCCAAAAAATAAAAATAAACGTCGTAAGATGTTTATCGAATTAAACTACCTAGATAAAACTAGTTTTGAAGCAGCTAAAGATTTAATTGATTCTGGTGATATTGGTAGTGTAATTCTAGGCATTGAAACATTAATGCAAAGTCCTCGCACCACCAGTATGAAAAAAGCTTTTAATAACAACTTTGCATTAGATGATTTTCATGATAGCCTCTTTGACGAAGGCTATGTTGAAGATTATAATTAAATTTTAAAATATTTTAAACCTATACTACTAAAGTGAAAAGGAAGAAATTTCCTTTCACTATTTAAATCTTAATCTACTTATATAAAGGAAATTCAAAATGAATAAACTGATTCTTTCTATCGCCGTTATGGCTGCGCTGTCTGCTTGCTCTAAAGAAGAAGCAAAGACTAAATCAAATGACGAAGTTATCAAAGAGACCATCTCTTCTGATGATTTCAAAAATCTGGATAAAGACGCACAAGCAATCGTATTACGTGCCTTGTCTGATAAAGAAGGCACTGGTACAACTGAAGTCGCCAATGACCCATCAGGTAATGTAGATGACACTGAACTGACTCCTGAAGAGCAAGCCATGGATGACGGTAGCGGTTTAACTGCTGAAGATAACGGGCAAACCATCCACTTTGGTAATGGTTGGACGCTCTTTAAAGAAGGTACCACTAACTTTGAAATTCGTAAGATTGTAGAATCCGCAGGCCCAGTCTATCGCTACATGGGTGATATTGATGGTAATCGTGTTACTATGGTTTTCACTTGTGCTCGACCTAACTCTCCCGCTGCATCGATTGTGCTCTTCGCCATGGCAAATGGTAATGAGTTCTCTAGCGCAGGTGTAGAATCATTCCCATATCCAGAAGGTAAGTATCGTTACATTTCTATGGGTCCTAATGGTGGCCCTGCTCGTAGTGGTAATATGCCTAATGGTACTTTGGAGATTGTTGCTAACGCAGACCTCAATAAAAATACCATTGATGTGAACTATCGTGATTTTGACAGCTTGGTTTTGCGAAACAAAAACAAGTTTACTCACTCTTCCGATATGTCAAATAGTAACTTCATCAGCCGTTGGTACAATGGTCAGTATGACAATATGTACCTGGGTCGCTTTAGTGAAGCTGAAAATGCAGTACTTACTGGTCAAGCAACTGAAGTACCGGAAATCAATGGTAAAGTTAACCAGACTAAACCTATCTTGATTTCTAGTATTCCTAAACTTACTCCAGGTGAAGGTAAGATCTTCAATAAGCACCCATGTAACTTCTTCTAAAATAAAATACTACTCTATCCGTGAATATATGGATAGGGTAGTATTTTCTAAATTCTTTATTTCTTTTTTACTTAAAGGAATCCACATGCAACAACATTTGAATACCATTCGTGAAATTTTACAATATGGTGAAACTATTTTAACAGACCGTAGTGGTTCAGGTATGCGTTCTGTTATTGGTGTTATGGAAAAGTATCCACTACTTGATGGTTCATTCCCTTTAGTCACTACTCGTAAGATTAATTTTACTAAAACATTACATGAATTGATTTGGTTTATTAAGGGTACCAGTGATGTTACTTATCTAGAAGAAAACAAAGTGCCCTTCTGGACAAAATGGACTACTGAGCGTAATATCCAAATTGACAAAAAACCATTTAAGACCATCGGCCCTATGTATCCTGAAATTTGGCGTAAGCTTTCAGTAACCAATGTCAATGTCGAAGTAGGTTCTGACAAAGCAGATAACCATATGGTGAGTTGTAAGACCATCGACCAATTAAAAGACTTAGTAGTAGGTTTAGCACGTGATATTCAATACGATGTTATCTCACGTCGTCACTATATCTCAAACGTTAACTTAGGTATGCGCCCATTTGAGAAACTAGATCCTATTACCAATGTTAAGATGGGGCACATGGCTCTCGATACTTGTCACCGAGAATTCTTTGTTTCTCTACGTCCAATATCCGACACTGAATTAGAAGAAGTCATCAATTATCGTGAGAACCAAGCCAAGCAATTTGGTGAAGTAGATAATCGTCCTTTACCTAAATATAAACTCATGACTTCTCTAACCATGCGCTCTAATGATGTGGCTATTGGTAAACCACACAATATTGCACAATACGCTTGTATGAACTTTATCTTAGCACACATTCTTAATTGTCACCCAGGTGAACACACCCACATGGTACATGATGCACACATCTATTTACCACACATCCAAAACATTAAAGAACAGCTGAGCCGCACTCCATTCCCAGCACCTAAACTATACTTGTCTCAACAACTCAATAAAGAAAAATTATTGAGTGGTGATATTGATATTGAATGGTTTAAAGTAGTGGGATATCAGTCGCATCCAGCGATTTCTTTTTCACTAGAAGGTTAAAATAACTTAATGCTACAGTACACCTAAATCGGGTGTACTGTAGTATAATAAGTATGACTATACGCAGATTATTTAGGAGATTCTAAATGAAATGGATACAAGATTTATTAGATAATTGTGTCTATTGTAAATCACATAGAAAAGATTTATTAGTCATGATACTGGTGGTATTTATTTTGTCTAGTTTTCTTTTTTTATCCTGGGTTTACCCTGATGGAGAGAGAAGAGTTTTACATAAGCCACGCAGTAAAACAGTAAGTTGGGTATCGCAAACTTATCCTGATAATAGAGATTCTTATTACTTATCGGATAATAAAGGTTTGGCTTTAGTATTAACTTGTAAGGATAAGAAATTTACCATACAAGACCTGAAAGCCATGACTATTTTAAGAATATCATTGTATGGTGAACAACATCCAATCTCTACTTTAGGAATGGATGATGATTTATATAAAGTACCAGTGATTAACGATAATCCAAACCCTACTGAAGAACAAATTCGTTTTCTAAAGAAACTATCTACAGCGAATGTAATCACATTTGAGTTTGAAAACATTAAGTACACTTGGGTGACAGACAATCAAACTACCCTGTCACGTTGTGTTAATCTAGATTAATATAAGGATAAAGCAAAATGGTAGACAATGCAAATAAGCTAATGCCTTACGACCCACGAGTTACGGGTATTGATAACATCAATCGTATTTTGGAAGCCGCTGGTATTCCAGAAGAATTACTGGATGATGTAACGCTTGAATCTGTAAAAGATTCATCTAATCCAGAGTTTGATGTATACCAAGACAAAGTAGGTAACACTGCTTTGAAAGTAAGTTACTCTGGTGAATTGGCTAAGCTAACCAAAAAGACTTCTAACGTCCACTTCTACGACCGTGTAAAACCTATTCCAGATAAATGGCAAAACAAAATCATGTACGTGCGTGATTCTGAAATGGAAAACATCAGTATTGACCAATACATTAAAAATGTTTGGACTAATGATGGCTTTCCATTCTTAGGTGAAAACCTGTCATTTGATGTACAAGGTACTGCTGGTGGTTTACGTTATGGTCGTAACTTAGTAGAAGTACGTCCTTCTCCACGCAGCTATGGTTTGACTGGTGTAGCTTATCAAAAAGTACAATACTTTGTCGATTTAGGTCACAAACAAGCTAAGATTGTAGCAGTAGTAAACCCATTTGTCAATACTGTACAAATGAATAAAAAAGACTGCTATATTGAGATGGTGGTCCCACCTGCCGTTACTGTTCAAGAAACTGAACGTCGTATTCTAGACCGCTATTTGCGTGAAGCATATGGCATGATTCGTAGTAAAGCCATCTTAAAAGAAATCGACGATGAAGTCATCGACATCGTTCGTAACCCTAACTTTAAACAAGAACTGCGTGCTCCTGCAAATGAAGAACAATCTATTGAGAAGAAAGCTTCCGCTAACTACGCATACTCTTACTTGTATACTTTGTCTAAAGAACAACAAGAAGATGAAACATCTGCTGTAGTAGGTAATATTCGCTTGATGGTAGCTCGTGGTTACTTGTCTAAACTCTTACTGGATTCTAACTTATTCCCAGTAGAAGAAGAACAAGCCTATCGCTTTAAAGAAGATAAAGTACGTAGCTTTGTATTCTCTAAAACTAATAAAAACTTTGTAGAGTTTGAAATCACATTAGGTAAAGAGACTTCTGTTACTAATGCTGAACAAAAAGCTGAGAAAATTATTCGTAAATTCTTAGGTGATTATTCTGTATTTGTAGATATTGGTTTAGAAACTTCTGAAGCCAATCGCTTGATTCTTTCTGTTACTCCTAACGATAAAATCTCTGATTATGTTTCTGGTGATGTTAAAGCCATTGTTAACTATACTCTCCAAATTAATGGTGATGAAGATAACTGTGGTTGTGAGCATAAACCTGAAAAAGAGACTGTTGTCGTTAAACGTAATTTAGGCGGTTTCTCTGGTGTAGCCCACTATGAAAAACCAGCTACTCCTGCTACACCCGTAGCTCCTGTAGCTCCCGCAGTAACTGAAGAAGCACCGCGTGAATCTGCACGTGAGTCTGAAAATGTACGACCTGTTCGCCCACGCGTTACTGAAGTAAGTACTGCTAACTTAATCGATGCTTACCGTCATGGTAGGAATGGATAACAATAATAAGTCCTTTTGGGACATCCACTAATGGGGATACTCTTGTGTCCCTTTTCTAAACTTAAACTTTAAATTGAAGAGGTTATTAAAATGGCTGATAAGTCTGAATTGAATAAAATGCTTACGGAATTTGCTGAGTTCTTAGGTACTGAAAACAAAACTTTGGCAGATGCAATTACTGCTAAGGTAGACCAACTGAAACAAACCATCATGGGTGGTGAAATTGATGAAGAACTGGATACCTTCCGTGAATTGATTGCTGAATTTAAGAAATTAAAAACTGCTTCAGGTAATACACCTGAAGCCATCTTGACTAAGTTTACTGAAATTGAGCAAAAAATCACTGATTTGACTGGTACTGTTGGTACCAATAAAACCACAGCTGAAACTTTGGCTAATACTGCTAAAGAAACTGCTGATGCTGCTAAACAATTGGCTGAAGAAGCCAAGACTACTGTAGCTGACTACGCTGCTGTTAAAGCTAAAGCAGAAGCTGCTGACGTATTGTCTCAAGCAAACCAAACCAAACTCCAAACTGCTGAACAAAAGATTCAAACTATTGAAACTAAATTAGGTACTTTGGACATCGACGGTTTGGATTTGGAAAAACTGAAACAGGCTTATAACAGTACTCGTAATGTTTAACTAGTTCTATAGTCTATTTGATAAAACAATCGATAAGACGTATATAATTGAATATAGTTAAATCGATTGTTTTCTCGAAAACAAGAAGGGATAAATCAAATGGCTAATCAAAAATTAAAAGAACTACTTATCGATACCATGAAATTTCTGGGGGAGAAGCATAAAGAGTTAGCCAACTCTGCAAAGTCAATTGTTGACAATGGTTCTCCAGAAGGCGTGGTAACAGCAGCTAAGGGTACTGTTTATACTGATAATCAAATTACGCTAGGTGTATCACAGTGGATTAAAACTACTGATACTGGTAATACTGGTTGGAAGGTTTTAAATGGTGATACGGGTTGGGTAGAAATAACAAAAGCTACTACTAGAAAAAATAGTAGTAATAGAGTTTGGATTAGACGAGTAAATGAGCGCGTAACATGGAAATTCGGTGGTGGTCCATACGACTGGTTTGGTATTGTTGCTCCTAATAATACGAGTTGGACTGGTTTAAATAAAGGTGGTAAAATTATCCACACGTATATCTGCCCACCAAGCAGAGATTTTATTCCAGTAGGTTTTCGTTCACCTTCTAGTTTAATTGGTCAGTTTTATTCTGACTTAACCAATAAAGCTTATGGCGTCTGGAAGTTAGGTGGTGTTAACGATAGAAATCAATTTCGTTTTGAATTCTTTGACCAAGTAGATGCTAAAAAGGCTATTGACGATATACGTGTTGATACTGTTACTTACTTGACAGATGACCCGTGGCCGACTACTTTGTCAGCTTAGTATTATAAGTAGTTTTTAGTTATAAAACAAACAAGGATGTAAAAATGTCTAATAAGACTCCGTATAATGTACATCAGTCTGCTGGTATAAACATCGAAGCACTTTTACTGAATGCAGGATATACTAAAAAAATCCTGAATGAAGATGATGTTTATATTCAGTTATTAGAAGACAATACTTTGGAAGGCAATAATGCTAAACTCTTTATTGCTTTTTCCAAAGACGTTGCTTCTAAGATTGATAAGTCTAAAGTAAAAACATATAGTAACGATGTACCTCTACCTAATGGTGCTAAATACATTGATATCGCTGAATTTCAATCGCATTTGGATAATGCTACATTTAAACAAGTATACGATGTATACAAACGTGTAAATTCTGGCGACAGTGTGGATTATGTTCCATTTAAGTTTTCTAAAGAAGACATCGTTAAAGAGTTTACTATTATTGAGCACGAATTTACTCGTCAAAAATTAATTGAAGTAGCTAGAAAGGTAGCTAACCGTAAACCAAATACACCTACTATTTACGGTTATGTACGAGAAGTACAGGTTGTTAAAGAAGGTCAGGTAACATACGAGAATGATACACATTTGGTATTTCCTGATAAAGAAGCAGAACAACAAACTGACCCAGCTACTAACTTAGATAAGTATTATTCCTACGAAGCTTTTACACCAGTACTAGGTGGTAGCGAGATTCAGATTACACCAAAAGGCGTTCATCGCTTCTTTGCATTACCTGAATCATTGCATATCCATGCTGCTATGGACTTGAACTTAGTTGATAATGTTTTACAATACAATGCAATTAAGTTTGTAAAAGACTTTAATCAATCTTCTTTGAAAGAATTTGTTAAAACAGAAGTATCTGTTGAATTGGAATCTGGTTCAGTTACACAGAATCCTGTTGTAGTATTCCATAAACCTAAATCCAGATTATCCAATAAAGGTTTATTTAGAGACGTCATTAAAACTTACTACTCTGGTAAACGTAAAGACTTCTTCTTTCAAGAATTATTGGTTAATATCACCGACGAAGTAACCCCTAAAACAAAACTAGGATACGATATATACACTTATGGTTTTAAAGGTCTTGTTTTAGAAGGTACCACAAACCATAAAGAATACAGTGTATATCTAGAAGGTGAAGAATTAGCTAAGATTAAAGAAAACTTCTACGATTTATTCTCAGGTAGATTAACAGTAAGAAATATTTCCCGTAATCTTGGTGAATTAGCTGATGAATTAGCTACTGTAGAGTTAAGTACACTAGCCAGTACTATTCAGTCTACACTGACTGATAGAGATGAAACATATAAAGAAAAATTTGCTCAATTGAGATTCTCATTGGGTAATCTAAATGACGGTAGTAAAACACTTTTGGTTAAAGGTGAATTAATTACCAAAGAAAATACCAGCCAAGTATTACAAGACTTAATGAATGTATTACACGCTGAATATAATGTCTCTTTCTATTTGGAAGAAAGAGAAACAACCAATACTTACGATGTTTCTTCTCTCACTAAACAGTATGTTCCTATTGAAAATACTGATACGTTGTTAGAAGGTGTATTCAATATTACTGTTGAATACAGTGATGAATCTGTCTTAAATAAAGAATTAAGCGGATTCACTGGTATCGAAGAATAAACCATACTAAAAGGAAAGTATAATGGCAAATATTAAATATACTATCGGTGTAAAATCCGGTGTTAACTTTGAAAATCTTTTGATTGACGCTGGCTACACTAAAGCCATCTTAAATCAAGAAAACGTTTATTTTACAGTATCTGAAACTCCAGGTGATGCTGAGTTTAACAGTGCTGTAGATGTAATTCTGCGTAAATCTGTAGCAGATAAAATTGACTTCACTACTAACGAAGTCGTACATACTGCTTCTACTACTCCATTCAATGCTGAAAAAGTAACCGACAATAAAGTCATTGCCCGTAAAGTAGCTAATGATGGTTCTGTTTACTTTGAAGAAAAACAATTCACTGCTGATGAATTGACTGGTGGCGATTATGTTATCGTTACCCACCGCTACAATCGTTTAGACTTATTGAAAGCAGTAACTGGTAAGGAAGAGCACACTATTGATGTTTCTGATACTGAAGAAGTATTGCGTGTAGGCGGTGTTTCTACTCTGTCTAAAAAAGCAAACATTGATGGTTTCTTGGCTAAATGGAAACTCCATGCTGATGATGTAAATGGTTCTCCACGTGAGTACTATCAATTCAATAGTGATGGTGATTTAGAATACGGTGTATCTAGTACTACCGAATTGACTCCTACTGCTTACCATAAAGTTTCTTCTTTGGGTTCTAAAGTTAAAACCAAACTGGTATTGGACTTGGGTGCTCAATCTCAAGCTGTATTATTGCGTCCTAAATTCATTAAAGGTAAACACCGTTCTCTGAGTGTTAAAGACAATAAAGAGTTGAAAGTAAAAGGTAACACTATTGTTACTGAAAACTTGTCTATTGGTGGTGAGAACTTCAGTAAAGACTACATCTTGGGTAAAGCCGTTGAACGTGCATTCCAAGAAAAACGTGGTCAGTTCTTGAAAGATAACTTACTGGATGCTGCAACTTTACTGGAAGTTAACCCTGTAGTTGCTGATGATGAAGTATTGGAAAAATACTTTACCGATGAATCTATCCAAACTTTAACTGACGAAAAAGTAAAAGTATTGCAATACAAAGGCAAAGAATTAGCTGTAGAATTGCAAGAGAAATTCAAAGGTAAATTCAATGTTTTCGTAGAACAAGTAGACATTGGTGAATACCCTAAAGAATTCATCGACAATAAAGACAACTTGACTCAAGCCGGTGTAACTGAGCAAACTGCTAACTTGTTAAGTGGTTTGACTTTCACCCAAGGTGTACTGACCAATGGTGTTAAAGCCTTGATTCTGGATGCGCCTGAAGTGAAATCTATCGATGAAGCTAAAGTTAAAATGCAACAAGTATTCGGTACTCTGTTGGGTCAATTGAATTTGAAACCTTTAGATTTGACTGACTTGTCAGCTACTAAAGAAGTAGAATCTGACCAATACGTATACGATACTTCTTCTTTCACTCGTGTAGTACGTGTTAAACCTGAATTTGAACCTATCTTTACTGGTGAATTTGCTCTGGTAATCGAATATCCTGTTCCTACTGATATTACTGTAGAGAAAGACCTCAATGGTTATGAAGGATACGAGCACGAACGTCGCGGTGTCGATGAAGTATAACGTATTCTAGCCTCTAATTAAGAGATATACAGGTACTGTATTCATTCGTACAGTACCTGTTTTTTATAAAGAATGAAAGGATAGAGATGAGTAAAAAATTGTCTTACCGCTTAAGTAAAAGCGTGACTGAAAATTTTGAAAGACTATTGAAATCTGGCGGCTATAAAGAAGACGCTTTAAATAAGTTTGATTTATACGTCACTCCTTATTTCAATGAAAAGAAAAAACCTGTCTTCGAAGGTGATAACAATACAGTATTGTTTGTTGCCTTGAATAATCCTTATGGTGTAGAAATCAATCATGGTGAAGTACCATTTGATACCTCTATTTATCCATTCCCAGAATCTGTTATCGGTGATGGTGGTAATTTGGAAGTATTGACTGAAGCTGAAACAGAAAAGCGTTACGTTTATACTTATAAACGTGTTAAATCTGCCGCTGGTGTAGAATACCAACGTGTGAAATTCTATCCTGCTGACCATACCCATAAGTTCTCTATTTACAAACACCAATATCGTCGTGTATCCTTGGTTAACCATGTAGCAGAAACAGAGAGTAAAGATTATGTCATTAATGTTTCTGAAGTAGAGAACAATAATGTATTATCATTTAATGTTAATCCTGTTGCTACACTGAATACTTTATTTTCTAAAGATTCTGACCGTTTGAAACAATATTACTTAGAAGACTTTGGTGCTGCTGGCCCATTTAAATATGGTAACAACACCATTCGTTTGACTCCTAAAAACGATAACGAATTAATTGTTCGTCCACAAGACATTACTGTTAAAGTTATTGGTGACTTAGCTAAGATTCCTAAGACTGACCTTAAAGCTTATCATTTCTGGTTTATACGTAACCGTACTTATCGTAAAGTAGGTAATAACGATATTGAATTTAGACCTCTTATTGGTAACCGTATTCGTGTAACACCTACTGGTAATAACGTGATGGATGTTGTCTTGGCATTTACTTATACTGGTGATATTCGTGGTCAAGGTGAGTTTATTAAACGTGCTAATTTAGATACTTCTGAAGTAACTGAAGTACCTGATTTGTTAGAATTACCTGTATTCTATAAAGACGGCGTAGTTAAACGTAATCGTAATAGTTCGGCTTATGCTAAACCTATCCCTGGTAAAGTGGTTACGATTAAGACTAAAGAAGAAGTCGATTACTTTATTAACAAAGGTACTGTTTGGATTGCTACCGCTAACTTGGCTGAATTCCCAAATGAATATAAAGATGATTGCTTAGTAGAAACTGGTGATCGATTTGGTTACAATCCATGGAATACTGCTATGACATCTCGTCTTGCTGGTGTAGACTTCTCTACATTTAGTAAAGACGTGTACAATAACCAAACCATTACTGTATACGAAGTACTTGAAGAAAACACTCGTGGTTTTAACATTACACACGAATCTATCGATACTATTGAAAAAGCTAAAAAAGCAGCTGAAGACATTTACACTATGTTTAGAACTCTTTATATTGATGGTTACACAGCTGTAGCTAAGAGTGATGAACACACTTCTGAAAATGAATATGTATTGGTTGTAACTCCTAAACCAGGTTTAGAGGATTATGTAGTAAACAAATTCTACATTCGTGCTCAAGTTACTCCTAAAGAAGTTTAATGGATAAGGAGAATAAATAATGCCTAATATCAAGTATAATCTAAATGCTACTACAGCAAATAACTTTAATAGTTTGCTGATTGATGCAGGCTACACCAATGCAGTATTGAATCAAGAGAGCGTATACTTCACGCTGTCTGAAATCTCCGAAGAGAAATACAATGCTGCTGTCCATATTGCTTTTTTAAAAGACGTAGCAGCACGTATTAATACGACTGACCACAATGTCGTTAAAACAGAAAGTAATACTGTAGACCCACACAATACTGGTAAGATTTATGTACGTAAATACAATAATGGTTTACTTTCTTTTGAAGAAGTAAGCGCATTATCAGTTCCTGCTGACAAAGAATGGGTAGTGTTAACACATCGCTATACTAAACTAGACTTAGTACATGGTATTCTAGGTACAGAAGTTTCTTATATCCCAGAAGATAACCTAGATATTTCAGCATTGACTACCTCTGGTAAATTCGATGTTGCTGTTGCTAGCCTCTTGAGTAAAAATAATCTGTATCAAGACCCAGAATCTTCTGGTAGTACAGAAATCTTGTATCGTCCAGAAGAAACAGGTACAGTAAAATATGGTGAAGTCTCTACCATTAATGTTGTACCTTCTGTAACACATGGTTTCTCTTCTTTGAAATCAGACATTAAAGTCATGCGTCGGCTTGATTTGTCTAAAGTATTTAAAGTAGAAGTATTGCGCTTTAAATTCTTAAAAGATGTAAGTTATAATGGTGCTTCAAACTTACCTGTTTATAACATGACGTTTAACTTAGACCAAGTAAAAAATCGTTTCTTTGAAAATGGTTATTATACTGAAGCATTTGATGCACGTAAGACTTATCTGGAAAGCAGTGGTTTAGGTGCTACTGAGTTATTTGGTCAAGCTACATTAGCTGATACTAATGATTTAGAAAAAGCATTTACTGAAGAAGAACGTCAACTGATTACTGAAAATAACTTGAAATTGGTTAAATTACCTACTGTGGAAATCCCAGCTACTTTAACCAATAAAGTAATTGGTAGCCGTGACTTCTATGCGATTCAATCTGATATTTCTAGTTATCCTAAAGAATTCATTGATTATAAACCTGCTTCTGTTAATGCTGAATTTTCATTCTCTACTGGTGCTCTAGCAAATGCTAGTGGTACATTGGCTTTAATTGCTGAACACAGTGAAGTTAAGAGTGAAGAAAACGCAGAAGAAAAACTGACTGAATTGGTTACTTACTTTAAAAACACTTTAGGGTTAGGTAGCTATTTAGAATTTGGTAGCATTAATCAAGGTAGTAACACTTACGACAATAGCTCTGCTACTGTTTTAGTTACTGTTAAAGATGAAGCTAAACCATTTATTACTGGTGAGTTTGCTATCGTAGTAGAATACGATATTAAGGAAACTACAGTAGAGAAAGACTTAAGTGGTTTTGATGGTCAACCAAATATTGATGAAGACGCACTTCCAAGTGAAGAGACTGAAGTAAACAGTATCGACTTGGTACCTTCTTTAGCTGGTTACACTGAAATTGTAGAATAACAATTGATTAAGTAGAAAGAGTAGGATTTACCTACTCTTTCTATTTTTATTATGTTTTATTTTATTTCAAGTATATATTACTAAAATGAAAGAGAAGAGAACTTCTCTATTTTTAATTATATAAAGGAAATTAAAATGGAAATGACTATGCAATCGTTTTTGGAGCAACAAAAACAAATGTTAAAAGAAGACTTAGCTTCTTTACAAGAAGTGAAGTCTAAACTCATTAAATCAAATGAAGAAGTTAGTAACGAGTTGCGTGTACTGTATGCTACTAAACCACCATTTGGTGTACCATTAGGTTCACAATTTAGAGGTTCACAATCTGGAGATAATGAATCGTTTACTTCAAAAGTTAATGAGTTAACTCAATTGCGTGTTAAGTTATTTAAACAATTAGCTATTGTTAGAAAACAGATTGAAGATATCGAATCGGCTATTGAAAATATCTAATGTATTTTGTATTTTAGATTTTTTCAAATACATACTATCAAGGTGAAAAGAGAAGAAAATTATTTCTTCTCGTTAACTTATTTTACATTTATAGAAAGGAAAGATTATGTCTACAACATTTTTCGGATTTGCTTTAGCTGATAGCATGTTTAATGGTGACTGCGAGATTACTCGCAAAACCTTGACAATCGATGAAGTGAAAGAACTCATCAGTCGTGGTGTCACTCCATGCCTGAACCCATCACACGTAGCTACCATCAGTGCAATGGAGAAGAAATTCTCCATTCATGTTGAAATCCCAACAACACCACCACGTGTTGTGGTTAACAGTGGTGATAGTGTAATCGTAATGGGTGTACGTGGTTTACCACGACTCACTGACCGTCACGAATACACTGACAGCGAAATCGCTGAAGCCACATTTAGCTTCAGTATCTACACTGTTAAGTGATGGAAACAAACGTTAAGTAAGTAACGGTTAAGTAGCCTAGTGCAGCTATGTTCCTCAATGCACCGTAATAGATTCTTACTAATCTATCTACACAAAACAATTCCAACAACTTAAGGAGACTACTATGGAAAATACAATTAAACAAAAGACATTTGGTGAAATGAAAGAAGAGCTGGAGAAAGCTCTTCAAAATTTCCAACATCAACTGGCAGAGAAGAAAGCTTTACATCACGAGCTTTCTTTGAAAGCTAGTAAGCTGACAGATGGTGTATTCAATACTGAGGTATACGCTGCGTATACAGACTTAGGTATTGAGAAGTACCAGTTGGAACGTGAGATGGAAATCCTGAATTATCAGATTGAGTCAATGAATATACACATTGACCAAACTAATAAGATTATTGAAACAGAAAATCTTATTAAAAAACAGGATGAGGAGATAGCCAAGATGGTTGAACTCTCCACTCAACAACTGGCTGAAATTGAAAAACTTGAACAAAATTGAAAGGAAAGAAAATGAAATTGAAAATTCGCCACATTCTCATCGCCGCAGTAGCTGCATTGACAATCTACGTAGTATCCCCTAGTGACAGCGATGTCACTATGGGTGCTCGTCAAACAGCTGAATTCAAAGCTGACGCTAAGATGCGTCAAATTGAAGACCTTGCTGATTATTGTATGAAAGCACCTTCATCGGAAGAGTGCAACTAATACAATACAAAAAAGAGAAGTAATCCTTCTCTTTTTTTTGATTTAAAAGGAGTATTTTAATGGCTATATTAGTCGATCCAGAAAAATCACAAACAGATAATCTAATGTATCTTTTAGAACAAGCTAATATCCCACAAACTGTTAAGAATGATATTGAAGGATATTCTTGTTTAGCACGTGATAAAACCATTAATGGTAAAAGTTATAATACAGAATTACATTTACATATCTTACCAAACTCACCTACACATTTACGTGAAAAAAATGCTTATGCTGAGAGTAACTATAATCGTGTTCCTCTTGGTTTTCCAGGTGATACATCGTTTAGATTAGAACATGATGAGCGAACGGAAGGATTAGTAGACTTTAGTAATCGTACTGCAATGAATGAAAAGTTAGCAGAAAAGATAAATAGACATCCTAAGTTTTCTCAAGAAGATAGGTTTCCTTTTCGTGTAGAAGTATCTGAAGATTTCCGCTTTATGACTGTATTTCCTTCTCTAGCTTCCCCTTGTTACTACGGAAGTAAACAATATAGGTTTAATGTTAGAGAAATGGTTTCTATTAACAGTATCCCTACACAAATCTACGTATCTCGTTACTTCTTTCCTAAAGCTAAAAATCAATTGATTGGTTCATTCTTCGGTGGTTGGAATTTTAACTGGCACTTTCCTTCTAATGAATATCAAGACAATAGTGGTTTTAGGATTGAAAGAGCTTATTCTTTAGATGGTCGTTTTACAGGTAATGAATCCGTAAAAGAGTTCTTTATTAAAATGCTTAATCTTAAGAACAATATTGAACCATTTAATAATAAACCTTTCTTAATTCAAGACATCGATATTGAAGAACAATATATCCCAGCGATTACGACTAAGGTTGTTAACTTTGTTAAAGACCCTGCTATTAAAACATCAGTATACGATTATACTTTAGATGGTTTTTGGGTAAATAATATCTGGAAACGTGGTGCTGCTATTGTTGGTGAAGATGATATCATTGGTTATCGTGTATTCTATTGCGACGATGGTAAATATCATGGATTTAAATCTATTATCTTGCAATTACATATTGGTTCTGCTTTTATCCGTTTTTTAAAAGAAACCAATAGAGAGCCTGGTAAAAGATTTACCATGAAAAATGTAGCAGGTATTAATAATGGTTTAGCTGTAGGTACTAATATTCAACTCCAGTTTACAAAACATTTAAATAAACCTTATATCGATACGAATGAATTTAGAGACTATGCTGGTATTGTTTGTAAACTAGAAGCATTTAATGGTCAACCGACTACTAATGAAAATATGTGGGTTAAGGATTTCTTTTTTGCTACTATTTTTAAAGAATTTAATGAATGGATTTATAGTAGGTTTAATATCAGAGTTAATCCAGGTCATCTAACCAATGAATATTTATCTTATATTAAGGAGACAAATCCTAGAAACTATACTGGATTGAAAAACCTTTATAATACACAAGACAGTGATTTCTTCACCATGAATACTCTATCTAATAATAGCCATATGTTCATTGCTGGTTATTTTGGTGTGTTGTTTAAGAGTGTGGTTTAGATTTTAATTTAGGAATAATATTATACTGAATGTACTTATTTAAATAAAGGAATACATTATGGATAGTATTATTCTCCCCAGTAAAGAGATGTACTCTGTTGTTCGGGATGACCTTATTTGTATTGACCATGTATCGTTAATGCTCTCTAATGAGTCTGTATTGACTCTAGCTTCGATTTTAGATGGTGTTGGGGTATCCCATACCCTTTTGAATAAAGAGGGCTTACCGCGTCAAACAGCGGTCACTATAGTGTATTCTAAGAATAGATTACCTAAGTATCTTATTAAAGAAGATTTAGAAGTAGAAGCTACTTTTGTCCCTTTAGTAAAAACCGAACAATACAATACATTTATTAATTCTGGTAATCTTAAGTTTCAAACAGTTACTGACGTCCATGGTAATAAAATGGACGTTATTCTTATTAAAACAAATACCTTCATGTTACTACATGAGAAATACATTAATGATTATAGTGCCGAGTGGTCTCAAGGTGAATATATGCCATTTATTAAAATCAATTCACCTAGTTACTACGATGGTTCTGACTGGTTTAATACTTTAAGTATGCCAGAAACCAATCAAGCATTAACATTTACTGATGTACGTTACATGAGGTTTGGTGAAAGGATATAATAAATATGCTTTATTCTGATTTAAATGGTTATAAACAAAGTGTTAAAAGATGGATAATCCCTGGATTATTTATTTTTCTAATGTCTGTCATTGTTATCTCTTTGGTCATTATTCAACATCAATCTCGAGCATTAGATACTCGAAAAGAAAAGATTGTGTTGTTAGAAGATGAAGTACGTGATTTGAAAAGAGAATTGGCTCTACAAACTGAATTAGCGACTGCTTATAAAACTGCTGCTGATAATCAGTTAACATTATTTAAACAAAGTCATGATAACTTCAATAAAGTTAAAGAAGACTTAGAGCATTCTTTAGACAAACACAAAGAATACGAATCTCAAGAATTGCCTTTAGATATTAGAAATATCGCAAATGGTATTCCATCTATCCCAACTATCCCTTTAAAACCTAAGGAATAAAAAATGAAATACTTAGTTCTTCCTATTTTACTTTCTGTTGTAGCATGTACGACACCGACTAAAGTAAAAGAATATGTGGCTTACGATTGTCCTATTCCAAATGTATGTGCTGAACCTATTAAACGCCAAGAGATTAAAACCAATGGTGATTTGGTTCGTGCTTATGTAGAGGTAGTACAAGAGAATGAGGAGTGCCGTATTGTTGTTAATACATTAACTCAATGTATTCGTCAATCTCAAGACATTATTCGTAAGGCTAACTAATTCAAAATAATTTTAAATCTATACTATTATAGTGAAAGGGACGACGGTTCCTTTCACTATTCTACTAAACTCTTTATATAAAGGAAACCAAAATGGATATCTATAAATCTGATAAAATTTTCACTAAAAAATTTCAATTCTCTAAATTCTTCACTAAAGCAGTGAAGAAAGTGTTGGTAGAGAACTTTGGTGATAAAGCATTGTTCAAATTCGATGTGGTGCAAAACGTCCTTATTCAGTCACATACTTCTCGTAAAAGTGAAAATGGGGTAAGTGGGGTGCGCCCATTCCCATTCAAACTAGATGTAAGTAAAACCACTGGCCAAATTCATATCGCCAGTAAAGGAATCGAAACCACACTTGGTGTATTACCAAACCAATGGGAAGAACTTTCAGAAGAAACAATTGGCGCTATCGTTAAATATGTTTATAGTTTAATCGGTCACCTTAAATCTTTAGCACCAGAAGTTCAAGTAGAAATCGATGTAACGGTACTCGTTAATATCGATGAGAACAATTACAAATCAATGAACGACCCAGAATCTTTGAAACTGGTTCGTGAACTGGAAGGTAAACCTTCTAAACAATCTAAATCTCAATCTAAAAATGAACTTCAAGAAATTGCTGACAAAATCAGCAAAGAGGGTGTAGACCCTGAAATAGTTTCTAAGATTGTAGAGATTGTTTTGGCAACTTTACCAATTGTCATGAAGAAGTAATCTAATAGGATACTATAGGTGGTTAATTCCACCTATAGTATTTTTATTTTTTATCTTTTATAAAGGAAACCAATATGTCTAAAAATAAAGACGCAAAACGCAAAGCTAAGTTGAAAGCTCGTAAAGCGAGTACTGGTACAGTAGTGAATCGTAAAAATACTCTTGGTTACGATGCTCATGGCAATAAGAAAATGAATGCTACTGTAACCGGTTCGTTGATGACCGATTTGTTTGAAGAACAGATTACTCAACGTATTGGTTCTAAGAATATTGAAGAACTCTGCACTACCATGAAATCTAATATGGATAGATTCTTGGTAGGTACACGTGAAAAAGACAGTATGCAAGACTATTGCTTCTTGACAGAAAATGTCTATGTCTCTAAAGTGTTACTAGAACTCATTAACAAATACATTGAGTCTGATGACTTAGCAGACCAAATTAAGATTAATGAAATTAAATCTAACATGAAGAAATCTCTAGAAGACATGGAAGGTTTGATTATCCGTATTTGGCCTCAAGCAGTACGTCGTCAAAAGTCTTTTGTATTTGTATCTGAATTAGGTAAGAGTGCTAAACCTATCGTAGATGAATACATTAAATGCTTTAAAGAGATGTTGAGTATTTGCGATGTTGGTATTTTCCAAAAAGCATGTCGTGTGACTATGGCTCGCTTAGGTAATGAAAACTACCAAGAAGAAAATATCAAATACTATCGCATTCGTGAAGGCTATCAGCTTTACCGAGAACAGAAAGCATACTATCTCGACAATTATGTTGAGAGTATCGAGAAAGTAGCTTAATCGAAAGTAGGTAGTGGGCAATAGCTCATTACCTATTTTTTTTTTGAATATTTTTAAACCTATACTATTAAGATGAGGTACCCTAACGAATGTATCTTATTAACTCTTTATATAAAGGAATTTAAAATGCAAACAATGACTGTTACTAAATTGGATAAAGACTTTACAGTAGAAATTCTCCAAGGTAAACCTAAACATTCTGACATTAAAAAATTACTGAAAAGTGATTTTAATTTCATCAAAGGCATTTGTGAAGTATATATCTTAGAACGTCATACTCGAATCACTACAGCTAAAATCCTGTTAACAGATGGTTTTATCATTACTGGTTTATTAGATACTGGTAAAGGTAAAAACCTGGTTAATGAGATTAATAGCTTGGCTATTACAGCGATGCGTCAAATGTACAATTCTGGTTCTCTCTTTATTCCAGATGATATGTCATTTGAGCAGTTTAAAGAATCCTATGCTGATAAGGTTAGTGCTACATTGCCTATTATTTCTAAGCAATTAGAAACCAAGATGAAATATCTTCATTCCAATATTGAAGAGAATATGGAAACTTTCCAATTTGTTGCTAAAATAGCATAATTCATTTAGAAGGAAACTAAAATGGAAAATACAGTAAACTACGGATTAGACTTAGTTAACTATCTACGTAAGGAAAATGATCCGTTATTTAAAGACGGTAAACTTTGTCTTTATTCCGATAGTAAGTCAGAAGATTATTCAGATGAAGTAATCAATGCTTTTACCGATATCTTGATTAAAGAAAGTGGTTTAGGTAATCTGGAAGAAATGGCTAATAGAATGTATAAGTCAAAATCAATTACATTCTGTTTGGAAGTACAAGAACACTTTTTCTTAAGCTTTGAATCAATCAAACAATACATCCACGTTTATTATACTTACGATGAATTCACTGATGAAAAAATTGAATTGAATGATTTTGAGATTCAGTGTAATGAGTTATATGAAAATTTACACGTAATCCTTAAACGTATACGTGATGTTATTTACCAGAAAACTGGATTCTATTGTATTGGAAATTATCTTTCTCTCGTTAATCGATGGTTCATTTCTTTATCTGAATATTCTACTGATATATTTAGTCTAGAAATGAACCAAAGGATTTTATCCATTACTGAAGATACAAATGGTTATGTGGTTAAGATTGAAAATGAGAAAGGTGAATTGTTCTTACCTAGTTACGAAACTATTGCTGTAGACTTTGACTATATTGCACCTATTCGTGTAGTATATGTATCAGGAGATAGTGATGCTATTGGTTTTAGCTTTAGAAAAACAGGTATGATGCATACTCAGCTATTCCGTAATCCTAATGCCATTACTGCTTACTTAGATAACTTAGGGTATACTGGTCGTATTGTTATTACAAAACAAGATTTGACTAAGTTAAATAATCGTACTGATATAGTGACTAATACTTCTATCAATGTAGATTACGTTGAAGAAGGTAATAGTGACAATACAATTTACGATGGTATTTATTCTAATGAAACCAAAGGCGAAGTGATAAACATTCTTAGTGAAAATACAGTGTATTATACCGGTCCTTTGCCTAATACTTATATTAATAACAACGTGTTATTCAATATTGGTGCAGATGCTATTTATCGTAAAGACGAGATTTTTGAAGTAGTCAAAAAAATAGCTAACAACTATACCAGCAAACAACAGGAAGCTAATATTGATTTTAAAGGTGTTCGTTTAGTAGACTTTAAAGGTGAGTTAATCACTGTTAGTGAACTATTGGATAGGATTTCTGAAGAAGAATTCTTATCTCTATTAAACACATATGCTTATAATCACAATACTTCTATCGTCAATATCTCTCGTGAACAGTTAAACAATGGTAATATTGTTTACTATAATCACGATAGATTGAGTGGTCGTCAATTTAACAAATTCTTCGAAAACAATGTGTATGAAGATAAGTTAGAAAAATTATCTTCTGCTGAATGTGAAAAGTTTATTGCTTTCCACCCAACTGTTTATGCTATTAGAAGGGTAAATAGAAACAGAAACATTGTTCGAGTAGAAGTAGATGACAATGGTAATCTTATTGCCGCATTTAAGAAATGTGATTTAATTATCAATTCTGAAGAAGAATTGAGTGAATATTTACATAACACTAGAAATGTAGGTTTTGGTGGTGGTTACGATTCTAATGTAAGCCATTATGGTGCTACGATTAATCTCAATATCGATTATGGAGACGGTAATGTAGTGGAACCTTACGACATCTATCGCCATAAAGAAACAGGTCAATACTTTATTGCACGTAAGGCAAATAGCTTCTATTACCCTATTCCTCTTAACTTTAAATTTGATTAATTCTTAACGCGTAATTACAGTATGGGTATTTCTACCCATACTGTAATCGCATTCTCTTTTTATAAAGGAAACTTAAAATGAATAAACTTTTTATTTTATTGGCTCTTGCTATTTGTGGTTGTGCTACACAAAAGGTAGAATCTACACCTGTTACTTCTACTAAAGAAAACAACATGGATGTAGAAGTACAGATTAACGAAGACTCTGGCATTATGTGCAAAGAAAATAACAGTATTGCCTGTAATGAAATTCGTGATTATTGTTTCAATAACGATAAAGACGAAGACTGTATGGCTTTTGCTAAATTCTCTAAATAAGGAGGTGTTAAAATGGGTACACATAATTTTATTCAAGAACATATTGACGTAGGTGTAAACAGTATAAAAGCTGCAAAAAGTGCTTTTGATAAAAACCAGAAAACTTTACAGGAAATTGTTGGTATTCTTTTCGATGGTACTGTAGATGAGTATTCAAAGATTACCATCAATGGTTTACGTAATGACTTTGGTGATAAACCTCGCTTTACTGTACTCAACGATATTGTTGTAATTAGATTTGCTGATATCTTTCATGCTGTATCTATACCTGTAAACCATGAGTGTATTAAAAGAGCTATTGGTAAATTTATCAAGCAGCTTAAAGATAAATACACCATTAAAGTAATCAGTAGACCTGGTGGTGAAATCATTAATGGTATTGGTAGTGAACCTACACTTATCATCAGTGGTTTTACAGAAGAAGAATTAGCTATTCTTCGTGGTAATTCTGCTATGCCTAATAGGTTAACTAATATTGGTTATAATAACCATAAGTTTGCTCTTATTGAAAAAGAAGCTAAACCTGGTTCTAACTATATCATCTTCGACGATATTGAAACCATGTTAAACTATAAGGAGAGTATCAAAGACCAATATGGTATTGAGTCTGAGGTATACCACATCGATACAAATAACTTTGATTTAGAAAAAGTAAATCTATACGGTAAATTGTACGAAAGGTATTACTTTACATCTGAATCATTGCCTATGGTGAAAGTAGAGTTTAAACCAAGTGATGATTTTATTACCAAGTCTGTTTTTGAGGATATTATCATTATCAGTGGTCGTTATCATTCTGATGATATCGATTATCAAAGAGAAATTGATAATTTCATTAAAAATTTTGGTGGTAAAGATGTAAATGGTTTTACTCCTGCTTCTACCGATGTTTATTTAAGTGGCGGATATGATAATTTCATCTTAGCTTATAAGAAACCATTAAACAACGATACTAACATCATTCCATTTATTCTATTCCAAGAGTTTATTAATTCTAGTAAAACCATTAAACGAGTCATTAATGACGATATTGTTATCTACATTAGTGATTTGAAATCCGAGTTCTTAGAATTTATTAAGTCTTACGATAATCCTAAAAACTTATATGGTTTAACAGAGAAACTTTTCAAAGTTAAACAATATATTAAAGATGGTATTATTGGAGAAGAGTATCTTGGAAATTATATTGAAAGGATGGGTAGTTTCGTTTATACACGTGGTAGTAAATTAGACTATTGGCATAGTAAAATTAATGAAAAACGAATCATCTATTCTAAAGGTAGTGATGGTGTCGTCTCAACTCCATACCGTATTATTAAGGAAGGTCAAGATACAGTGTGTGGTGAAGTCATTGAGATTAGCACTGATTTTGATGAAGACACAACTATTGGTGTTTTTATAAATAGTGTTATCGATAATAAAGTACTTATTGATGCACATGCTAATTACCATTACGCTAGTATTGCCTGTGATGAGAAAATCGCTAAAGCAATTGTCGATAAAGGCGATTATTCTGATTTCGGTATTGTTGCACAAAATGCCAATAGTACTTATCGTGGTGATGTATTTGGTATGTGTGAATTTAGACATGACAGAAATAATGTTTTCTGCCATCAGGTTAAATTCTACACAATTAAAGAGTTGTTAGAAATGGGATGTGTGGTTTCCCGTTTAGATAAAACCTCTTATGCTGTTAGTGGTTTTGTTGATTTAGACGATTCTTTAATTAAAGAATATCAAATTACCCGTTTGTAATAAACAGAGAGTGTCTGGTCATTCAGACACTCTTTTTTATCATTTTTATTAAAAGGAAATTCAAAATGAATCTTAACACTGATTTTAAACCTGCTACTGACTCCTCAAAAGAACCTGGTACTCGACCACTTTATACAAATGGTCAACTGTATTGGTATTTGGATTCTAGATCAGATGATTATCCTAATGAAATCATCCAAGATATTGTCAATGGTATTGTACACCAATACGATCTTCTTGATTTAAACAAGATGTATCGTAAACTGGTTTATCCTAATGCTAACTATATCGAGCTTCCTTTCCATGTTAGTTACGATCCTTATTCCATTATGTGTAGTAAGTACGATGAACCTGAAAAACAAAAGGAATTAGAAAAGAATCAAGAATTGCTGAAAGTAGCTGATGTTGAAATCTATAAACTGATTAACCGAATTAAGGATAAACTGGAAAAACAAACTGGTTTTGGTTTTATCTCAGAGTTTACATTCGGTGATGATTATACGTTACATATTAAGGCTTCTAAATACGCTTCATTTATCTTGTCTAGTGATATCAGTAGATACATTAATGTCAATACATGTGGTAATGATAAGGTTATTATAGTTTGGTTAAAAGATAAAGACGGTGAATTCTATTTGCCTTCATTCACTGTACCTGAAGTAGAATACGAATACCTCGCACCTTTCTCTCGTTACAATGAAAAATATTGTAACAAAGATATTGCTTTCACTGTAAAACCAGGACGCAGTAGTTACGTTAATATATTCGAATCAGCATACAATGTTGAACGATATTTGAAAAATATTAACTATACTGGCGAGTACCGTATTAGTGTAACTGATATTTCAAATGCCGATTTGTCTAAGTATGTTTTAACTAACCTATATGCCAGTCGTGAGTTGATTGAACCACTGCGTGACGATAATAGTGTTACTCTGTCTGTAGTTAAAGATATTCGAAACATTACTGATGTTATCAATAAAATGCTAAATCAACAAAGTGAGGTAGAAGAACATACTCTATCTGATTATGTTGATGTATTTATCAGCTTAGGTGTTCAGAGTAAGATTTATCCTGGGTTACCTAAAGATTCAGTATTTACAGATAACACCTTATTTGATAGTATTAAAGAAAAACTTAAACGTACCTTTGATCTTCGTAAAGACGATTACATCTTTAATAGGAAAGGAAAACCTATTGACATTGATGAACTTCTAGCTAATGTTACTGAAAAAGAATTCTTTGATGCCTTTATATTCAAATTCTTCAATAAGCGTTATCGTGAAGATAGAAAGGTCAATACAATTAGATTGAATAATGGTTGTGTTATCCATTATAAACCAAACCCATTTAATGGAAAAGATGTGTTTAATTGTTTTGAGGGTAAGCACATTAACGTTAAGAATATTCGACCATTTGATTTTGATGCAAAACAAGAATATGTGTGGGAGCTTATCAACTTACGAGAAAGAGAGTATTTTGTTAAAGTAGAGAAAAACGAATCTGGTTTAAAAATCCCTTCATTCAAAAGTTGTTCAGAAATATTCTTAACAGCAGAAGATTGTGAAAAATACCTTAAAGAAGCCTTTGAAAATGGTAAAGATACTTCAGGTATTTACTTTGTTAAATCACACTGGAGTGAAGGTTATCATCGTGATTTCTATAAGGATATTTCTACTGGTAAGTACTATACAGAATTTAGTGAGACTAATTATGTAACACCTATCCCTATGGATATTAAATTCTAATTTAACTTTTAACCTTAATTACTCTATGGGAATATATTCCCATAGAGTAATTTAATCTTTATGTAAAGGAAATTATTATGTCAAACAAAAAAGACAATGGTTTACTTCTAATAAAACTTCTTTCTAATGTTTTTGAATTTAAGGTAGAATCAGGTAAATATAAAGTAACAGGTATTAAAACCAGTTACAAATCCAATAACCGCAAAGTTACAGTTATTGGTAATATTGCTGTGATTGATATTACTGTACATGATAGTGGTAATGAAGAGTATATTGATCCTGATAGTGTTAAATATAACCCAGACGATTTTGAATTGCCAGCTAGTATTGATGTTACACAGATTGGTTATATGTTCATTATCACTGGTTTAGATGACAGAATGTATTCTGTAGATAATAAATTTACAGTTGGTTGTTCACCTGTAGATTTTTATCCGAATATTCTACGACATCATGGTATTCATGGTTTTAGTAAAAATCACCGCTTTATGGTAAAACTACCTGAAGGTGAGGTTAAACACATTGGTAACTTTAATCCTGTGTTTAGTGACTTAGACACTGCTGTAGGATTTCGCAGTGCACTATATAAGCAAAATAAACACAAGTATAGCATGTTTCTTGAAAAAGAAATTCCTATCTATTACTTTGACACCATGAGCGATAAAATAAATGACAATGATTTAATTGAATTTGACCATATGTTATCTTTCATTAAAAATAACGATAAGGTATTCACTCTTCCATTAGATATTGGTAATCATGAATTCTATTGGGATGGTATTTGGTTACACCCAGAAGGTAAGAATACTGGTATTGTGGATTCACCTGATAAGTATTACCATAAAGAGGTATATGAAATCGAAGGTAAAATCTATCAAGCAGATTTCTTAACAGTTAAACGTAATGAATACATTATCCCTAGAGGATTACTAGCTGAATTCTTAAAATCAAACCACCATGTTACTAAAGTAATGAAAGGTGAATGTTTGTTTATTAATTCATTGGTTGGTTATTTCATTAACTTTATTCGTGATTTTACAGGATGTCGTAGCTTAGCAGAAAAAGCTTACAAAATTCAAGATATGTTACGAGATGGTGCGTTATCTAATAAATTGTTAGCTTATCATTTAAATCTTGGTATTTCTGATATTGTAAACGACCACGGTGCTTTTACTATTTTAGATAACGATACTCGTGAAGATAACGATGGTTTCTATTTAGTACCTAACTGTATGTCTAGCTACGTAAGACCTATGCTACCTTCTAAAGGAAACAATGACAGAAGTGTAGGTAAAGTGTTTGAACCACATGAAGCAATTCAATTACCTGAGGGTGAATACGTACTATTTAAGAATATTTACTTTAAAAGAACTTTAGCTAAGACTGAGGGTAGTTATGTATACAGATACTACCCATTAGAACTAATGGTTAAATATTCTGAAATTGGTAAATATCTAGCTAATAGTTCAGATGAAAATAAAGATACTATTTTCCCTGACAATAAGTTAATTTATTGTAATAATAGATGTGGTGTTGAAACACCTATGTTTAATTACAATACTGTAGATGAAGTTCTAACTTATACAGATGTCGTTACTGGTAGTGAGTCGAGTTTTAAAAATACCAGTACCCACATCTACAAAATTGCTGAAGGTATTTATGGTCGTACTGATATTAAGTATGAATTTACCGACAGTAGTGATGCCGATAATCCATTAGAACCATTCTACGAATATTTACCTAGATAACATAATCTACTCTATACAGTACCTTAGCGGGTACTGTATAGAGTAATATGTCTTACTTTATTTTTTTAGAACATTTTAAAGTCTTTAATACTAGGAATACCTCTAGTAACCATATCAGGTAAGAAGTGGTCTATAGTCAGTTTAGATACTACTTCCATCTCACCTTTCTTATCACCCATTAGAATA
>ERZ772911.8-NODE-8-length-42707-cov-4.52743_pt1 | contig 42707 bp, 32 predicted proteins | sample MGYA00512120_ERZ772911 | MGnify/ENA primary metagenome ERZ772911 (study PRJEB29015, sample SAMEA2738044) | human oral metagenome | biome: human oral; feature: human-associated habitat; material: saliva | place: China | collected 2233 ...
ATCGGGCTTGAAGACTTGGCTGTGGCGGGTATGACCGCCTCAGCTGCCGGTACCGTTGAGGCACCGGGTAAGCGTGTGCGCCAGAAGGCTGGGTTGAACCGGTCCATTCTGGATGCCGCTTTTGGTACGCTACGCCGTCAGCTGGAGTATAAGGCCAGCTGGTACGGCTCACAGGTACAAATCATTGACCGCTTCTTTGCATCCTCTCAGACGTGTAGCGCCTGCGGAGCACGAGCGAAAACCAAGCTCGGACTCCACGTGCGTGTCTTTGAGTGCGCAGCCTGCGGCGTGCGGATTGATCGTGACGTGAATGCGGCACGTAATATCCGTGCGGAGGCTGTACGGATGTATGAGGCGCAACTCGCCCCCGGCACGGGGGAGAGTCTAAACGGACGCGGAGTCGCAGGCTCTGATACTGCTGTTTTGGTGGTGTTGGGGGATGTGGCGTTGGATGCGTCAAGGCCAGCCGCTTCTGGCGGCGGGTCACCGTAGGCGAGTAATCGTCTACTCATCCCCCTTATATATGTATACGTGAGGAAACTAAATATTTTTTGCTCTTTGCTCGGGTATCGTGCCTTGTGGCTAAGTGTATTCCCTGTATACACGGGGATGAGCCGGCCATGTGACCCCGCACGAAGAAACTATCTTGGTATTCCCTGTATACACGGGGATGAGCCGACGCCTTCAGCATCCTGGCAGGCGCAGCCCTCGTATTCCCTGTATACACGGGGATGAGCCTGCATAACAACACGGTACAAACTGGAATCCCGGGTATTCCCTGTATACACGGGGATGAGCCGGAGCTGACATTATGGCACTTGAACTCTACCCCGTATTCCCTGTATACACGGGGATGAGCCGCGTGACCGTGACAAGGTGGAGAAGGAATCTCGGTATTCCCCGTATACACGGGGATGAGCCGAGTCCGTAAGGAGATTAGTCCCCATCTCAGACGTATTCCCTGTATACACGGGGATGAGCCATGCATGAGGTGTGACCGTTTGACGTTCGTAATTGCGTTCCCCGTATGCGCGGGGGTGAGCCGATGATGGAACCAACAACACGACACGATAAAGAGCGTTCCCCGTATGCGCGGGGATGAGCCCGACAGACACGCTTATATGTTGGATTTTTGGTCAAATTGTTGTATTTTTGTCCCGTACCCTCTTTCGGTGCATACCCGAGAAGGCAACATCTCAGCCGACGTTGGCTGTTCATTATAGACGGTTGAGCTCGACCCAAGCATGCCTGAAGCGCACCGACTTCTCGGGTTCATCCTTATGCAATTAGGGGCCCCTCGTCGCGCAAGAGACGAGTATGCGAAGTCGAAGGCTGAGGTAGAGCTTTTGCTTATGCAGGCTCGGACTGCTCTCGATCCGAGCATAGATGTCCAGGTAGCTCTCAACGACCTCCAAGCCCGTTTTCCGAACGACGAACTTATTAACGAGGCCGTACACCTGAACTCGAATACCGAATGACTGGAAACATAATGGTGATCAATCACAAGCGACGGGGCGAAGCACAGAGCGCTCCTAGCCTGCATCTGAGAGACATGCCCATCGAGCACTTGTATGCGCGCTATCAAAGGATAGCGCGGAACCTGCCGAGACGGATCCGCTGGCTTGCTTTGGTATTCGCGCCAACGAGCACGAGTTTCATCGTCTTCACCGCTGGCCTACTGAATGTTGCAGGGGCTCTGATGATTACGGCAGGTATCGGCTGGGTAACGTCAGGTGAGAGGACCCCAGGCAGTGCTATTTGGTTACTCATCTTCGCTTTCCTGGCTGAAAGCCTAGGGTACTGGGTGAAGGAACGCCAAGAGCTTATTCTCACGATCGCGGTTCGACAGCTTACATACCGCCGTTTCCGGGACATCTTTAGTAGGTCATCCCATCCGCCGGAAGCTCACGGGCACGTTCTCACATACCCAGCACAGATCAGCCAGTTTGCCTTCGTTGTTGATTTCGCCGTTTCAACTGTTCAGATTATTGCCTTTCTCGCGGCTTCGCTCGCGCTATATGGTGCAAGCGGCGCCATCGCTGCGTTGCTCATCACTGGATTGGTATTCGTCAGCGTCCGTCTCATCAACTTGGTGGGCCGACTATGGGAACAGTACGTCGCTCTAGAGGGAGAGCGTAGGCAGTGGATCCAGCGTGTAGCAAACGCGCTGCCTCGAGGGAAAAGCATCCCCAGCTGGGGTACCGCCCTGGACAAGGTCGCTAGCATCCGAAACACCGAAGAGCAGCTTCTGCACAGACGGGTCCCGTTGCAGATCCTGAATGGATTCCTTGAACGGGGAGCACTAACTGCGGTGCTCGCTGTGGTTGCGGTTCTCGGCGCATGGCTCTGGCCATCCGCTCGTTTCGGTGTTGGAATTATTTTGGCAGCCCGCTACCTGTACGCAGCGGTGCAGAACAACATCGTAAACTATCGGGTTATTCGGCTCGCTGTGCCAATGATGCGTGAGCTCGACAAGCTCGAGTCGTCTCCAAATTGCACGGTTAAACAGCAGGACTTGGTGGGGCAGCCTTCAAATTCTAGAGAGGTGCTTGCAGCTACGTCTGAGCGCGCTGAAGCATTGCGCACATCCGTGACCACCCCCGATTCTGCTTTCGTACCACGCAACCCGGAAGTGTCCCATTCGGTGTTGTCAGCGTGGCGAGCTTCTGCTTCGCCACATCAGGTATCCCGGTTCACTAGCCTCGCTTTAGATATGGGGCTCACTGAGGATGTGATTGGGCGGTTCTGGCAAGACGCAGCAACCTTGTCGTCAGGAGAGAGACACCGTGCTGCTGTCGCTATCGTTTTGGCAGACAAACCGGACTGGCTAATTTTGGACGATACGTTCGCAGCGCTTGATCCTGTAACACGAGAAGTGGTTGCCGAGAGGATCTTAGAGTGCGTGCCAACGTGCACACTTCTGGCAAGCTCGGAGGAGTACGTACCGAGTGCCTTCATCCCCGGCAATGATGCGAGGGTAGACCCTCTTGAGTTGCAGGCTCATAGCCCCGGGGCAGCTAAGGGGGTAGATTCTGGTTCGACGGATGTGAGCGAGGGACAGGACCTTCCTGACCCTGAGCCGAAGCGTGCCACATTCCGACGATCGGCCCTGTTGTTGTTTGGACCGCATTTGGTGTGGATTACGTGTGGCGCCCTACTCTTGAGCGGATCCGAAGTTGCTTTTGCGTTGACGATTGCTCACAGTGATGGGCTGTCTGCTCAGGTTGCTGGAGTGTCAGCTGCTTGCGCACTGGCAGCAATTGTTGGGTCCGTCATGTTCTTTGGCGCGCTCTACTGGGCTCCCATCGCTAGGCTGAGCGATTTGCACGACCGGGTTATACGCAGGCTCGATCGATTCGCTAGTCCTAGAACAAGCGGTGCGGTCATGGGGCGGATGGGTGAAGACTTCTCCGACCTTCAGATGTCGGTGCCTAGCGCCCTGGGTTCGGTATTTATGGTCATTCTACAGACCTTTATGCTCATCGGAGGCGCAGTGGCTGGCGCCCCGCTGTTCATAATCGCTGTGTTGGCGGTAGCACCCCTAGCGATGCTTGCTATGCGTCAGGGTTCAAAGTGGATTCTCCCTGCCTCGACGACGGCTGCCAATCGCCGAGGTGACTTCATCGGGGTGGCTGGTGCCCAGGCTGGCTTACACGCTGCGCCCGTCAGTGCAGGGCTGCGTCGGGCTGGAGAAGAAGCCTACGCTCATTCGGAGGCTGCATACGTCAGTAGCTCGATTCAGTTGGCGAACGCCTACGCACTGCGTACGGGACTGATTCAGCTGCTTGTGTCGTCACTGAATGTTTCTGCAGTGGTATTGGCACTGATGGTCGAAGGATCGAACTCAGTGGTTGCTCCCGCGGTCGTAATATATTTTGCAGTAACTCTGTCATCTGGTATCCAATCTACGGTGGAGACGCTGCAACAGGTTGGTGTAGTCAGCTTGACTGCGGAGCGTGTTCGGATGCTTGAAGAGTACCGGGCCGACCATTCTTACCCGCCCGTGCGGTCTGCTGACCTGGCTCTGCTTGAGAGTGTTCTTGACTCTGGGTGTTCTACGGTTGCCTTGATTGGACCAACTGGCGCGGGGAAGTCCGTCATGCTTGATGCTCTATACCGCCGGTATCCCCAAGGCGAAGTCGTAATCGTACCAGATATCGATCCGTTCGCATCTGAAGCATCGAATTCGAGCGGGCTCATGCTTGCGCGTTCCGTGTTACGTGAAGGCGCTGCCCGGCTTGTGTTGCTTGATGAGACCTTGAAGGGTCTCACTCCGTCAGAGGAGCGCGCTGAGCTCGAATCGATGGCGTGCGCTATCGAGGGCAGTGACAAGCAGGTTGTGATTGTCCTTCACTCGCGCTCTAACCTTGATTGCTTCAAAGAAGTGGTGAATTTAGATGAGTGAGCTGACCCAAGTACTACGTTTTTCTCCAAGAACTATCGAGGACGAAATGTGAATCTATAGGGCCAAACCTATAGCCTGGACCGATTCGTCGGTGGCACTTCTGAACGAGTACGGCGCCACACTGTGCACACCTGACCGTGAGGCGACATCGCTGGACTTACCCGAGGCGGGAACCACCCTGCTGGGCCTGCCCACCGTTGATGACAACAAAGAATAGCCCATGAACAGAAGAAACAGGGGAGGGGACGCACCAGAGTGCGTCCCCTCCCCTGAGCTGTAGTTAAGCAGAAAAGGCACCCCGTAAGGGTGCCTTATGTGTCAGGAGCGCTAAGTTCGGCCGGAGTCCTCCAGCTTGCCCCTTAGAGCCTTCATCCCTGGGCCCGTAGGCGGTAATCCGTCGTTTTATCCTGACAAGCCCCACTATACGGAGGTTATACCTATCCCCGCAACCGTTTCAGTCATGTGCGGTCGGGGTCTAGGTTCGGCGCACAAAAAAGGCACCCCGTAAGGGTGCCTTATATGCAAGGTCCGTAGCTTCGACCAGAATCCACCAGTACACCCCGCTACGGCTCACCCAGTATACTTCCTCGCCTTGCGGCGACTACCTCAGGGTTCTTGTGTTACCTTGCTAGTTCCAACTATACCTAAGCTCTGAAAACATCACCCGTAATGGGGGCAGGCCCCAAAACTCGCCTTCCGGGTATTTTCCTCAAGCCCCTAAAAAACCCGCCCCTCCTGCTCCCCGCCGCTGCCCCCAGTAAAAACCCCCGTTAAAAACACTGCCGGGGCCGTCTCGCACGCAGGCTCGAAAAGTGCGAGAATGGAACGAAAAGAAAACTACGAAAGAAGATACTTTCATGCTTATTCTCGTTGTGAACGCAGGTTCTTCCTCCCTGAAGTACCAGGTGCGTGACACCTCCCTGCCCGAGGCAGAGCAGATGCTGACCTCCGGCCTCGTTGAAAACATCGGCACCGACGTGCCCAACCACGAGGTCGCATTCGACATCATGTCCGAGAAGCTCGAGCCCGTCCTGCACGGCCGTGAGCTGCAGGCAGTCGGCCACCGCGTGGTGCAGGGTGCAGAGAAGTTCACCCACCCCACCCTGCTGACCGAGGAAGTTGTCCAGCAGATCGACGACCTCTCCCCGCTGGCACCGCTGCACAACCCCGCACACGTTCAGGGCATGCGCGCAGCAATGCACAAGTGGCCCTCCCTGCCGCAGGTCGCTATCTTCGACACCGCGTTCCACTCCACCATGCCCGAAGAAGCATGGCGCTACGCAATCCCCTACGACCTGGCTGACAAGTACAGCATCCGCCGCTACGGCTTCCACGGCACCAGCCACGAGTACGTCTCCCACGTTGCAGCTGACATGCTCGGCATTGCACGCGACGAGTTCAACGGTATCGTGGCACACCTCGGTAACGGTGCGTCCGTGACCGCTGTGAAGGGCGGCAAGTCCGTGGACACCTCCATGGGCTACACCCCGCTGGCTGGCCTGATCATGGGCACCCGCTCCGGCGACATCGACCCCTCGGCGCTGACCACCATCCTGTCTCGTGAAGGCATTGACGGTGAGCGTCTGGACACCATCCTGAACAAGGAGTCCGGTCTGCTCGCACTGGCTGGCTCCAACGACATGCGTAAGGTCGTTGAGGCTGCACAGTCCGGCGACGAGCGTGCACAGCTGGCACTGGACATGACCTCCTACCGCCTGATGAAGTACATTGGCGGCTACAACCTGGTCGTTGGCGGCGCGCAGGCACTGATCTTCACCGCTGGTATCGGTGAGAACTCCGGCGACTTCCGCAAGCTGGTCCTGGACCGCCTCGGCCCCCTGGGCATCAAGTACAACGAGGAAGAGAACGCTAAGCGTTCCCCCGAGCCGCGCGTGATTTCCACCGAGGATTCCGCTATCAAGGTGCTGGTCATCCCCACCAACGAGGAGAAGGCTATCGCTGAGGCTACCGAGGAGCTCGTCAAGAGCCTCTAAGCCCCACGCACCCCGCCGTGTAGGCGGCTCAGCGTAAAGTAATCCGCCGTGGCACCCATCCTGTATGGGTGCTGCGGCGGATTTCTTATGCCCGCAAGGCGGTGCGCCTGAGTCTCTGCACTGCGCATCCCGGCACTGCGTATCCCTGCACTGTGGCGTACTGTAGCGTCGCGAATGGGCATTCTATGAGAAAAAGCGCATTCACATTCACTAGTACGTGCCCAAAAACGATAGAGTGGAATCAGATAACACTCGATACGAAGCGGACGAGACATGACTCAACCCCCTGAAAACCACCAGCAGCCCGGCGGGCAGTTCAACGCCCAGCCTGGCCAGCAGGCATTCCGTGCCCCCGGTGAGCCCCTCCCGCAGGACCTCTCCGCCGGCTGGCTCCCCGAAGATGAGCGCCAGAAGCCGGTCAGCCCCCTGCCCCAGCCGAGGCTCTTCGCCTACCAGTCGATGCTGCCGCCGAAGGTGCTGCACGCGCTGCGTCACCCCTCCGAAATTCCGTGGCTGGTCGCCGCCTACGCGGTCACCGCGGTCGGCTACATTGTGCTGTTCATGGCGCTTGCTGACCTGTTCAGCTCGATGATGCGTTACGTCTTCAGCTCAACCGGTGAAGGCTCGGTTCGAGTACCTTCTTCCGGTAGCACCACGGCAAGCATGGAAGACCTAATTTTCCAGACGGTTGGCCTGCTCCTCCTGGGCCCAATTGCTGTGTTCATTGTTCGTGCAATCTACTACGCGCAGCAGCGTGTGCGCGGTGTGCGCATCACCCCCACCCAGTTCCCTGAGGCGTACCAGATGCTCGCCGAAGCAGCTGAGGCGGCAGGTCTGCGCCGAGTGCCGGATGCGTACGTTGTTCTCGGTAACGGCACCATGAACGCTTTCGCGGCAGGTCACGGCTTCCGCCGCTACATCTGCCTGTACTCTGACCTGTTCGAGATCGGTGGTAAGTCTCGTGACCCGGAGGCTCTGCGCTTCATTATTGGCCACGAGGTTGGTCACATCGCCGCAGGTCACGTCGGTTATTTCCGTCTGATTTTCACCATGCTGTTCAATCAGATTCCGGTGCTGTCGAGTGCGCTGTCCCGCTCGCAGGAGTACACCGCCGACAACTTCGGCTACCGCTTCTGCCCCGAGGGTGCTGAGGGCGCTGTCAAGGTGCTTGCGGCAGGTAAGTACCTGAACAAGCAGGTCAACTTCGATGAGCTTGCCGACCGTGCCGTCACCGACCGCGGCCTTGCCGTCTGGTACGTGAACCTGCTGGCAAGCCACCCCGTTCTCACCTGGCGTGCGCACGCGCTGCGTGACCGCACCCAGCCCGGCCGCCTGTTCTGGCGCCCGACGGAGAACCCGGTCAAGGACGCCGCACCGAGCGTTCCTGTCCTGATTCCGGCAGCGGAGCCGGTGCACATGTGGCCCGACCCGATTCAGTCCACCGAGTTCATGCGTGAACACCAGGACGCGTGGGCTGACCACACCCTGGAAACCGTGGACGTGTACCCCAAGCCTGAGAACGCCCCCGAGTTCGATGCGAACTCTACGCTGTTCGCTGGCTGGCTCACCGAGCAGGCTCGTGCTTTCCACGGTCAGCGTTGGGATGCGTACGCTGCCGCCGGTGGCGCGCCGGCACCGGGTGCTCCCGGTGGCCCGCAGGCGCCCGGTCAGCCGGGTGCGCCTCAGCCTAATTTTGGTGGCGCGCAGCCGAACTTTGGCGAGTCCCAGCCCGGTAATACTCAGCCCGGTACTGCCCAGCCCGGTTACGGCCAGTACGGTAGCAGCCAGTACGGCACTGACTCTGCCACCCCGAACCAGTACGGTAGCTCCTCTGAGGGCGGCTCGTACGGTCAGGGTTACGGCTTCGATAATGATAAGAAGTAGTTCCTGAGCTGTAGGCCCAAGAACCTAGGCCCAAGAACCTTGATGAACCCGCCGGGATGCATGGTGCATCCCGGCGGGTTCAGCCGTTAACTGCCTCGTGTGTGACCCTCTCGTGCGCGACCCTCAGGTGAGAAGGTGCGCCCGTCACTGCATCCGCCGTGTGCCGCGGTCATAGAATGGAAACCATGCTTTCATCACTTCGCTCCATCAAGCTTGACCCGCTGCTGACCATGCTCATTAGCGCGGTCATCCTCGCCATTATCGTGCCGGCGCGCGGCGACTTCGCCGAATGGTTCAGCACCGGAACAAAGTTCGCGGTCGCCCTGCTGTTCTACCTGTACGGCGCTCGCCTCTCCACCACGGAGGCTATTCGCGGCCTGACCCACTGGCGTCTGCACCTGATGATTTTGAGCTGCACGTTCGTGCTGTTCCCGCTGGTCGGTTTGGCGCTTTCACCGCTGCGTTTTGTGCTCGGTGATGGGCTGTACATGGGCATTCTGTTCTTGACCTTTGTGCCCTCGACCGTGCAGGCGTCAATCGCGTTCACCTCGATTGCCGGCGGTAACGTGGCGGCGGCGATTGTGAGCGCCTCGCTCTCCTCGATTGTGGGTGTGGTGGCGACCCCGCTGCTCGCCATGCTGCTGATGAACACGGGGCATATTGAGTTCTCCGGAACGGTCTTCCTGGACATCGCCATTCAGCTGTTTCTGCCGTTTGTGCTCGGTCAGCTGACGCGCCGCTGGGTGGGGGAGTTCGCGAAGAAGCCGACCACCAAGTGGCTGGATAAGTTCTCGGTCATGATGATCGTGTATTCGGCGTTCTCTGCCTCGGTGGTGCAGGGCGTGTGGACGCGCGTGGCGTGGTGGCAGATCGTGCTGCTGGTCGTGCTCATGGCGATTATTGTGGTGTTCATGCTGTGGCTGACCGACCAGCTGGCTAAGCGTCTGGGCTTCAACCGTGCGGACCGCATTACGATTCAGTTCTGCGGTTCGAAGAAGTCGCTGGCGGCTGGCCTGCCGATGGCGATCATTATTTTTGGTGCGGGCTCGCTGGGCCTGATGATGCTGCCGATCATGATTTTCCATCAGGTTCAGCTGATGATTTGCACCTGGCTTGCGGGCCGCTATGCGCGCCTGGATGTGGTGGGTGCCGCCTCCGCGAAGGAAGCTTAGTAGGGGTTTGTACCCTGTCTGCTGGGCACCCGGCGGGTGCCTGTTAGACGTGTCTGCCGGGGTGCTCTGGCGGGTGCTATTTCGGGCCTCTGAGCCTGTGAGATAAGCCTCTGATGAGGGGTTTTAATGGGTTCTTTGGGTCTGGTTGACCCGTCTGCAAAGTGATGTTGCGCGCTTTAGCAAAAATTCCCCTGACTAGTGCATTTATGTGCAAAATGTGGTATTTGTACTGGTCAGTTGGTTTTCTGTGGGTTATATGCACTCTATTGCACCAAAGTGACCAGCGAGACACTCAACACTATCGGGTGTTAAGCGGCGAAAAAGCCCCGATTTTGCCCTAGAATGTTTTGTCGTGGGTTAGACAGATTCGCATCTTGTGTGCAAGAATTTATGACTCACATGGGAACGGTTGAGATTCACTCCCTCACACCGCCCACGAGCGCTGATGTAGCGGATTCACTCCCCGCCCGTATCCCACACCGGAAGAGACTCACTCACTCAACCGGAAGGAAGCTCAAAACCACTTATTCACTCAAACACAACTGGATACACTCAGCTTAATGACGCGCTTAGATTCCATCTATGCGCTAATCGCTGTTCTGTATCCGCCAAGAAAGAGGACACACCATGGCTACCATCATGAGCGTGAACGTATGCGATTCCAAGTACAACGCTGACCCGACCGGCGTACGAGACTCTACTAGCGCTATCCAGAAGGCTATCGATGACGTTGCTGCACAGGGCGGCGGCTCCGTGGAGATTCCCGGCGGCATGTACCGCGTCTCCTACCCCTTCATCGAAATGAAGCACCGCGTCGAGATTTTCGGCCACGGTCAGGCAACCCGAATCGTCGCTTTCACCGACAAGAGCATCCCGTCGTCTAAGAACGGTAGCTACGAATGCACCGGCGTTTTCCACACCGGTAGCTACACCACCCCCATGAGCGGTGGCACCAACCAGAACAAGCCCATGCGTATGGGCGTGCGTGACCTGTTCATCCGCACCAACAAGTACAACCTGCCGCTGGATTCTAAGAGCAACCAGATTTTCCTGGAGAAGCACACCCAGCCCGTTGACAACGTTGCAGGCGTCATCTTCCACACTCGCATTGCGGATGCTAACCCCGGTGAGCCGGACGCAGTGCCCACCCTGTCCAACATCGAAATCTGGGACACCGCCATCGGCGTTGCGATCCTGGGCCTGGACGACCAGGGCATGAAGATTGACAAGATCCGCATCCGCCAGACCCTGCGTCAGGGCCTGCTGGTCGGCAAGCCCGTCGGCCACCCGCTGCGCCGCCGTGAGGGTGACACCCCCGGCGCGGCAGATAACAAGTTCTCCATGATTGACGTTTCTGACGCAAACATGAGCTTCGGCACCTACGCGGGTATCGAGATTTACACTTCTCAGTCCAAGTTCGAGGCGTCCACCAGCTGGTTCAACAAGCGCAACATGGGTAAGAACGCCCTGTACGAGGTGAAGACCCGCCACGTGGGTGCGGGCTGGTTCATTCAGGGCACCCGCAACATGTTCATTGGCTGCACCGCCCAGGAGAACGCCGGTCACGGCTGGCTCGTGGAGTGGGGTAACAACCAGTTCATTGGCTGCCTGGGTGAGTCTTCCAGCTTCCAGGATGCTGTTACCGGCGCTGCCCGAGGTGACGAGGCGGCGAACTGGTACATTGGCCGTAACGCACGCGGTAGCCGTTTCGTGGCTCCTCGTTCGCACAACCCTTACAGCTGGGCGAAGGCTTCCCTGTACGGTTTCTACATTGAGAACAACATTCGCGATATGCACATTACGACTGCGTCCGCGAAGGATGACCGTATTGGTGAGAACAACATGGTCGGCCGCCGTGTTCACGTGACCGGCGCTATGGGCGACAACGTGCTCATTGAGGTGGATCATATTCGCCACGCGACTTTCGCGCCGAAGCAGCTGGAGAAGCGCGGCAACGGCGTGTTCATGGGCTAACCCTCACGGGTTGAGTTCTGCGGGCTGAGGCTCGTGATCACAAAAGCTTAAAACGCATACGCCTGAGGGGCGGGGAGTAATCCCCGCCCCTCAAGCATTATTGCTGGTCCTGTAATAGGTTATTTTTCAGACTGAGCGCGGCGTGCCGACGGTCGGTTATACGCCACAACTACGGCGAAGATAAAGAGCGTCAAGAGAATAAGCGTCACCACCACGGGCGCAGGATTTACCATGCTCATTTGCATGCGAACTCCTCCGTCCGGGACCGCCTCTGATTGCAAGCGTATCGTGCCAAAGAACGCCTCTCCCATAGAGCTATTCTCGCCTAGGCTAAAGAGCGTATAGATGGTGCTTCCGATGACTACCGCTACAGTGGCTACTGCAGCAGTAGCAAGCGAAGAAATACTATAGGTGAACCATTTCATGGCGCACTCCTTTTTCATTGCGGGAAATTCCCAAGACACTAAAGAACACGGCGAATCCAAGAAACACCGCAATAATGGTCACGTTAACCTCCGTCGGGAGCCCAAACATATTCAGACCCACAGCAAAAGTTGCAACGACCGATAGCAGAAGAATCACACCAATAACCACAGAGAATGGGTTTCCCTTTTCTGGTGGGAAGATAATACCCACGAGATTAGTCATGACGATAGATACCAGCCCAAACCCAAAAACGGTCAGGATATCTGATAGCTGACCCCCTTGCGCTAGATAAACCGTTCCAAGAACTGCACCTAGCGCAAGCATGATAGTTGCTTGCGAACCGATCAGCTGAAGGTAAAACACACCTGCCGACTGGCGGAACGGAGTAAGGCGACGCAGGGGTTCAGAAGATGCGTACGCGTAGATTCCCAAGAAAGCCGGGAGCATAATGTACGCCGGAGGCGCATTCCAACTCTTCCAAGGAATTGCGAAAGCTGCCACCACAGCAGATACCAGCACAAACTGGTTCTCGAAGCTACGGAACTGCATCAGCACCAAAGTGCCAAATCGAGTATTTGCAAGGCTTCCAGGCAGAGCAAGGAAATAGCTCCTGAGCGGGGTGTAGTCCTTCGGCGCAATTGCTATAGCTAGAGCTAGTAGCAGTCCACATACTCCTAGCAAGGCGAGTACAGCACCCGCTGCTCCTAGTACCCCTCCGATAGCTTCCTCAATACGGAGAAACGCCAGCTGGGGCACCCATGGGGCAGTATCTTCAAGCAAACGAATCCGCATGTACTCCACGCTTTGGTCACGCATCATGCTAAATGCAATAGCCATAAGACCCACAAGAAGAGCAGGAATCACAAGACCGCGTAAACGTGCCATTCCCACGAGGGCAAGGAGTCGCTCTACTCCCAAATGAATTACTAGCAGGATCAGGTAAGTAACAAGAGCTGGTGACACAACACCCAACAGGAAGAGCTCCGCAGCTTTCCACCCCACGACAATGCTACAAGCAATAGCCAGCGCACTTGAAAGAGCAATAGTAGCTGTTCCGACAAGAAGCATCTCGAATACAACACTCGCAATCAGGCGTTCCTTATTGGTCGCGGGAAGAGTGTATGTCAGTTCTGTTAGCTCATCTGCTTTCAGGAATAGGATTCGCACAATTGTGTAAAATGCGGCAACCCAAAAAACAGATGAGATACCCATTCCTTCCAGAATCGGCGCTATTATTTCCGGGTTATTAAATGTTTGCCTAACAACACTGATACTCAGCAGAACATATCCTGCGTATAGTGCTAAGACACCAAAAAACGCGGTGTAACGAATTGGTCGATTTGCCAGAACTCCCCTTCCTAAAACACGGCGGCGCAGGAAGAGGAAATAAAAATGGACGAGCTGATGAACCGCACTGAACCTCATAGGTCCCCCTCGATTTCATCCACAGTTTTTCGGACCATAGCATCGAGAGTGCCAAAGCGTTCTAGCAGAGCATCGGTAGCGTCATCCTCGAGCACTACTCCGCGGTGGAGGAACGTAACACGGTCTGCACACCTTTCTAGAAGCGTGAAATCATGGCTACACAGCAGGATTCCGCACCCTTCATCGCGTAATGTGCGCATGTCTCGTTCAAAGGTGTAAATTGCATCGATGTCGATTCCGTTAAGCGTCTCATCAATGAGAGTCAGCGGTCGACGCAATAGCAACGCTGCAATGAGCTGAGTTTTCTTGCGCATGCCGTGGGAGTAGTCTTCCATCAGGTCGTGCTGTCGACCTGTCATCTGGTAACGCTTAAAGTACTCCGCTACAGCATTCTCATCCACTTTCTCCTTGTACAGAGAGTGGATAAAACGCAGGTACTCCAGACCGGTCAGGAATTCCGGTAGATAGTCGTTGCTTGCCAGGTACATCAAGGAGGTGCGAGCAGCAAGGCTCTGGTGTTCATGACCGCTAATCTGAATATCGCCCTTCTTGGAGTGTAGAAGGTTACTTATCAGTTTCATGAGTGTGGATTTTCCAGAGCCGTTAGGTCCAATCAATCCATGAATCTCTCCGGAAGAGACTTGGAGCTGAACGTCGGTGAGGGCGGGTTTCCCAGCCCCGTACGCGTAGGTAATATCGTGCGCGTCAAGAAGCATTTTTGTCACACCCTTCGTTGTGTGTTGACCAGAAATTATTCGGTGATTGCCAAGTTATGCCGGGGTGCTCAATGCGCCTGCGGTCGTGCAATCAACGATGCCCGCACGGAACCTGAACAGTGGATGCTGTCGACATTTTTACTGCTTCAGACCGTGTTGTCTGCCGTGATCGGCCCGAATACAGATAGGTCCAGTCTGGTCGTACGCCAGGCTGGGCTCATGCACTTAAGTGTAATATATTTAGATGTGTATCACGACACTATCTAACTAAAAAATTTTCTCATGAGGCGTTAAACGTCTGAGGGGGGAGTAATCCCCGCCCCTCAGACGTTTAACCACCTCCAAAACAGTCGAAAAGCCCTAGAAAAACAGGGCAGGGGAGCGGGCATCACAGCGCCCGGTCGTCGCCTCCACACGCCCAATGCGGTACCCTTGAGCAGGAACAGGTCTACCGGTGCACAGACCCGAACACACCAACGCACCTGCGAAGACACACTCAACTTCTGCGTCGTACTCACTCAACACCGTATTCACCGCATACAGCCGTATTCACTCGATTCACTCACCACGCCGCCTTCAGCACCGAACGCGGTACCCATCGAAAGAATTGAGACCCTCATGCCCGATACGCCCATGAGCATCAACGCCATCAACTACGGCGCAGACCCCACCGGTGCCAAAGACTCCACCGCCGCCATCCAGCGAGCCGTCGACGACGTCGCCGCACGCGGCGGCGGATCCGTAGAACTACCCCGCGGCATCTACCGCGTCTCCTACCCCTTCATTGACATCAAGCACCGCGTCGAAATCTTCGGCTACGGCTCCTCAACCGTCGTCATCGCCCACTCCGACCGCGCCATCCCCACCACCGCCAACGGCCACACCGAATACACCGGCGTGTTCCACGTCGGCAGCTACACCACCCCCGTCTACGGCAACTACAACGCCAACAAGCCCATGCGCATGGGCGTGCGCAACCTGCACATCCGCACCAACGCTGCTAACACCCCCATCGGCAGCTACCCGCTCGACGCCCACACCGCCCCGCTGAACAACGTCGCCGGTGTCATCTTCCACACCCACCTGACCGGCGACCAGCTCAACGAGCCGGACATCGTGCCCGTTATCGCCGGCGTGGAAGTCTGGGACACCGCCATCGGCGTCGCCGTACTCGGCCTGGACGACCAGGGCATGAAAATTGACGACGTGACCATCCGCCGCACCCTCAACCAGGGCCTGCTGCTCGGCAAGCCCGCCGGCCACCCTCGCCGCCCCAACGAAGGCCAGAACTCCGGCGCGGCAGACAACAAGCTACGCGGCGTAGACGTTGCCGAAGCGAACCTCAGCGGCGGCTCCTACGCCGGTATCGAGGTGTACGCGGCGCAGGCGAAATTTGAGAACTGCTCCAGCAACAGCAACCACCGCACCAGCAACAAGTACGCCCTCTACGAGCCCGCCACCCGCCACGCCGGCGCAGGCTGGATCGTGCAGGGTGAACGCAACATGTTCATCGGCTGCACCGCCCGCTCCAACGCGGGTCACGGCTGGATTATTGAGTGGGCGCACAACATCTTTATCGGATGCGAAGCAGAAGGCTCCAGCTGGGCTGGCACCGTCAGCGGTGCCGCCCGCGCCGACGAGGCAGCCAACTGGTACATCGGCCGTAATGCGCGCGGTACCCGCATGGTCGCGCCCGTCTCCTACAACCCGCCGGAGAAGCCCGCCTCCCTGTACGGCTTCTACATTGAAAACAAGATTTACGACCTGCGCATCACCGAAGGCACCGCCAAGGACGACCGTATCGGTGACGGCAATATGCTCGGCCGCCGCGTGTACATTACCGGCGCAATCGGCGCGAATGTGGTTATTGAGGTCGAAGAGCTGCGTCACTCCACCTCGCCCGCCGGTCAGCTCACCAAGGAAGCCTACAACGTGATGCGCGGCTAGCGGGGCTGGTAGACACGCCCGAACCGGTTCAGGACTTTCCTGTGAATCGTAAGGGAGATGCGTGTGCCCTAGTGGGCGCGTTATACCGCGATATATCAGCTAAAAATCAAAGCAGCTGCGAATGGAATACATACCATTCGCAGCTGCTTTGTCGTTTAGAACAACGTTTAATTTTTAGTTGATAAAAGTCTCAATTAAATATTGAATAAAATATCAATATGTACTTTAAACTTTCTAGGGTGGTGTAAAACAGTCCATTCACTGTGCACCACCATAGCCGTGCAATAGCATGCGGAACGATTACCGATTGGCACACACCAAAACTGCATCGTCGCACGTCAGCCCCTATTCATTGCCGCTTCTCACTATTCCTCAACGTACCCCCTTTCCCCTTCTCCTACTCGCTCCATTGAGCGACCCCAAAGTCGACCCTAAAAACCGGTTCCTTCCGGCCGGTTCCCAACCACAATTACATAAGGACACCCCATGTTTTCGGTTATCTCCCGAGCACTCACACCCGCTCCCCGCGCACGTCGCGCCCTTGCCCTCACCCTCGCACTCGCCCTCGGCGCCGTACCAGTCACCTCCGCGGTGAGCGCACAGCCTGCCGCCCACGCCGCAAAACCCGTCGCGAATCTGCAGCTCGTCATCAAGGCACAGCAGCCTAAGGACGACCCCAGCTACGTCGAATGCGTCGCCAACTTCCTCGGCACCATGAGCGCCACCCCCGGCGTGTGGGCGGTCTGCCACGGCTACCTCGACAGCGAAGAATACACCGTCACCCGCCGCCACAGCACCGCAACCGTCACCCGCGGCCAGCTCGTACGCATGCTCTACCGCATGGCGGGATCCCCGACCGTCAAGAACCTACCCAAGACCTCCCCCTACAAGGATGTGGCAACCACCGACCCCGACTACGCCGCGTACATTTGGGCGGCGGACGCGGGTATCACCTCCGGCTGGGATGACGGGCTCTTCCACCCGGATGACTACGCCACCCGCAACACCCTCGCCGCGTTCCTCTACCGTGCCGCAGGTAGCCCCGATGGTGCCGCACGCATGCGCCAGATTCGCCGCCCGCTACGTGCCGAAGCTAAGAAGGTTGAGCAGTTCAAGACCGAAAACCGTTGGGCAGCCCGCACGCTCGGTGCCTACCCCGAAGCCGATCGCGACGGTGACGGCGTAGCAGACGTGGTGGACCCCGCCAGCCCCCTGTACTTCTCTGACGCCCTGTACATGCTCAAGGCGTATGGCGATAAGGGCCTGAAGGTTGTGGGCACTCCCGTCGTTGACTAGGAAGCCGTTGACTAGGAGTAATGCCGACTAGCTTTAGCGCTGACTAGATTCAGTGCTGACTAGCACACATATTCACCGCCCGCCGGTGCGACCCAATGGGTTGCGCAGGCGGGCGGTGTGCCGTTCTGACAGGTTGCGAGCGCCCGTGCCGTCGCGCAATTGTCGCCGCGCAATCGCTTCCGTGTAATGAAAGGCTCCTGCGCTGCACCCGCTAAGCTAGAAGGCATGAAGATTGCCACCTGGAACATCAACTCAATCCGCGCCCGCGAAAACCGCGTCGAAGACTGGCTCGACGAACACGACGTTGACGTGCTCGCCCTGCAAGAAACCAAAACCAAAGACGAAACCTTCCCCTTCGACCTCTTCGAATTCATGGGCTACGAGGTTGCGCACTTCGGCCTGAATCAGTGGAATGGCGTGGCAATCGCCTCCCGAGTCGGCCTCGAAGACGTGCAGCGCGGCTTCGATAACCAGCCGCACTTCGGCAAGCCCGGCGAACCCGAGGTGCTGGAGGCGCGCGCTATCGGTGCGACCTGCGGCGGCGTGCGCATCTGGAGCCTCTACGTGCCCAATGGCCGCGGCCTGACCGACCCGCACATGGACTACAAGCTCCGCTGGATGGAGGCACTCCGCCAGAACGTGCACAACGAACTGGCTACCAACCCGCAGGCGCAGCTTGCCCTGGTCGGTGACTGGAACGTCGCCCCCGAAGACACCGACGTGTGGGATATTGATTACTTCCTGCGCAACGAAATGACCCACGTTTCCGAACCTGAACGCCGCGCTTTCGCCGCCCTGCTCGAAGAAGGCATGGTGGACGTAGTACGCCCGCACACCCCGGGCGAGTACACCTACTGGGACTACCAGGCGGGCCGCTTCACCAAGGACGAGGGTATGCGCATTGACTTCCAGCTGTTCTCGCCCGCGTTCGCCGCGCGCGTGGAACGCGCCTGGATCGATAAGGTCGAGCGCGCCGGTGAAGGCGCAAGCGACCACACGCCGGTCGTGGTTGAGATTGCCGACTAAGCCGAGCGTATAGCTTGCCGTAGAACCGCGTGCAGCAAGGAGGCGGGGGAGGGGTCCCTCGCCTCCTTGCTGTATCTGCAGGTGCTTCTGTTCCTGTGCGCCTGCCCTTGTGTGTCTGTCCCTGTGTTTCTGTTGATATTTCGGGGTTTCTGTATGGCTTAGTTGAAAAGTTCGGCTAGACGAACTATTGTTAAATTCCGCCCGGGACGACAGGCAAAAGCGCATTATGATGCCTGCGCAGACACAACCGTGTCCCTGTTGCCCCGGCGCGGCAAATTCCACGCATCAACCACATGCTCAAACCCGTGACTTCCAATGAAGGATGCCTCATGAACGCTTTCACCCCCGCAGGCAGCAACGCACGCCGCCTCGTCCAGGCGCTCTGCGCCGCCCTCGCACTCACTCTGCTACTCGTGCTCACCGGTTGCGGTAGCACCTCCAGCACCACCGAAGGCGCTAAGAGCAGTAGCGGCAAGAAGACCGTGCTCACCACTTTCACCGTGCTCGCAGACATCGCCCGCAACGTGGCAGGCGACGACCTGAACGTGGAATCCCTCACCAAGCCCGGCGCAGAGATTCACGAGTACGAGCCCACCCCCTCCGACCTGAAGAAGGCGCACGCCGCCGACCTGGTGCTCGACAACGGCCTGAACCTCGAATCCTGGTTCGCGAAGTTCGTTGAAGAATCCCACGCTAAGCACGTGACCGTCTCCGAGGGGGTCACGCCCATCTCCATTACCGAGGACGCCTACGAGGGTAAGCCCAACCCCCACGCCTGGATGAGCCCCAGCAACGTGCAGAAGTACGTGGACGTGATGATTCGCGAATTTAGCGCCCTCGACCCGGCCCACGCCGCCGACTACAAGTCCCGCGGCGAAGCCTACAAGAAGCAGCTGCAGGACGTGCGTGACGAGCTCGTCAAGGAAATCTCCACCCTGCCCGAGAACCAGCGCGCACTGGTCACCTGCGAAGGCGCCTTCTCCTACCTGGCGGCAGACGCGGGCCTGAAGGAAAAGTACATTTGGGCGGTCAACTCCGAACAGCAGGCGACCCCCTCGCAGATTTCCTCCGCAATCGATTACGTGCGCCAGAACCAGGTGCCCGCCGTGTTCTGTGAATCCACCGTCTCCGATAACCCGATGCGCCAGGTAGCAGACGCCACCGGCGCACGATTCGGCGGCGTACTCTACGTGGACTCGCTCTCCGAGGCAAACGGCCCCGTGCCCACCTACCTGGACATGATCCGCTACGACGCACGCACCATCGTGGCGGGCCTCAAGGGCAACTCCTAAACCCCGAATAAGCCCGGCATAAACCCGGCATAAACCCGGGCTAAACCCCGTATCGAAAACCCCGGGTAAACCCCAAACCCCCGATAGGATAGGAGGGGCGGTCGCCTTCACGGCTCCGCTCCTCCCACGCCGTTAACACTCGCTCACACAGCACCCACTCACACAGCACCCACTCACCACCACCACACAAGCAAGTACACCCGCCGCACGCATACGGTGACCACCAGAAAGAACACAAGGAATGAGCACTCTTCTCAGTTGCGAAAATGTGCACGTGAACTACGGGCCAGTCCGTGCCCTCACCGGCGCATCCTTCACCCTGGACACCGGGCGTATCTGCGGCCTGATCGGCATGAACGGCTCCGGCAAATCCACCCTTTTCAAAGCCATCATGGGGGTCGTGCCCGTGCACGCCGGCAGCATCACCCTCGACGGGCAGCCCGTCGGCGGTCACCGTGGCAGCCACGGCAAGAACGCGCACCACCGCGCCGGACTCGTCAGCTACGTGCCGCAGAGCGAAGAAATCGATTGGACCTTCCCCATCTCCGTGCGCGAGGTCGTTAGCATGGGGCGCTACCGCAACCTCGGCATCACCCGCCGCCTGCGTGCCGCAGACCGTGCCGCCGTGGATGAGGCACTTGCCCGCGTGGAACTGACCGACCTTGCCGACCGTCAGATTGGGGCGCTCTCGGGTGGCCAGCGTAAGCGCGCCTTCGTGGCACGCGCTATCGCCCAGGGTGCCCAGTTGCTGCTGCTTGATGAGCCTTTCGCCGGTGTGGACAAGCGTAGCGAGGCGATGCTCATTCAGGTTATCGAACAGTTGCGCGACGAGGGCGCGACCGTGCTGGTGTCCACGCACGACTTGGCGACCCTGCGCCAGTTTGCCGACGAGGCGCTACTGCTACGCGGTGAGATTCTGATGCACGACACCCCCGAGAAGGTGCTCGCCCCCGAGAACCTGGTGCGTGCCTTCGGCATGGAAGTGAACGCCGGCGCGCCGACTGCCGCCTCTAGTACTACTACCTCCGGCTCTACTGCGAACAGCTCTGCGGAAGGGAAGAACTAAATGGACATCCTCAACTTTCTGGTGGAGCCGCTGACCCTGCCCTTCATGCTCCGCGCATTCGTGGTCACCGTCATTGCTGCCGCCGTCTGCGCCCTGCTCTCCTGCTGGCTTGTGCTGCTCGGCTGGTCGCTCATGGGCGACGCGATCTCGCACGCGGTGCTGCCAGGCGTGGTGCTCGCCTACATTTTCGGTGCGCCCTTCGCGGTGGGTGCGGTCATTGCCGCGCTCGTGGCGGTGGCGCTCATTGGCGGGGTGCGGCGCAGCGGTCGCGTGCGTGAAGACGCCGCGATTGGCATCGTGTTTACGACCATGTTCGCGTTCGGTCTGGTGCTGATTTCGGTGACGCCGTCGAATACCGACCTGAACCACATTCTCTTCGGTAACGTGCTGGGTGTGTCCTGGTCGGACGTCTGGCAGGTCGCTATCCTCGCGGTGATTGTTGCCGCTGTGCTGCTGGTGAAGCGCCGCGACTTCGTGCTGTACGCCTTCGACCCGGGCTTTGCGCAGGCGGTGGGGTTGCGTCCGCGTCTGCTCGGCGCGCTGCTGCTGATTATGCTGGCGCTGACCTCCGTGGTGGCGCTGCAGATTGTGGGCGTGGTGCTGGTCGTGGCGATGCTCGTCATCCCCGGCTCCACGGCGCGCCTGATCACTGACAGGTTCGTGCCGATGCTCGCGGTGAGCGTGGGAGTGTCCCTGGTGGGCACGCTGACCGGCCTGTACGCCAGCTACCACGCGGATGTATCCCCCGGCGGTGCCGTGGTCGTCACGCAGGGCCTGCTGTTTGCCCTGGCGTACGTGTTCGCCCCGCGCTACGGTCTGCTGGGCAGGATGCGAGCCCGCCGGCTCAGCGTGACGGCAACAGAGCGTGATGACTGAGCCGTCAGCTTCCTAAGTAAGCTCACTGAATACATTTTCACCACATACAGCAATAGGCGGAAAGTCCCACCGTGGGGCTTTCCGCCTATTGCTATCTTCTGAAGGTTAGGGGCGCCTCTAACGCCCTGTATCTAGCGCACTGTGCGGGACACGAACAGGGAGGCGGTCGCCTCCGCACCCAACGGAATAATCGTGCCGCCGGGCTTTACCGCACCGGCTGCGTCCGTTTCGTGCAGGTTGCCGGAACCGGCACCGACCACGCTCACGTTTACCGCCTCAGAGAAGGGTGCACCCTCCTCAATGTGCAGGCGCACACCGGGCACAAAACCGTGGCCCTGCAGGTAACGCAGCAGGCGCGGGTCGTCATCGTTAATGCGTTCGAGCACGACCGTTTCGCCGGGGTCGCACTGGCTCAGCGGCACGGTCTGCGGAAAACTAATGTGCCCCGAAGAGTCGGGGATCGGGTCGCCGTGCGGGTCGCGTGTCGGGTGCCCTAGCAGGGTGTCGATGCGGTTCACCATGAAGTCGGATACCGCGTGCTCCAGAACCTCCGCCTCGTCGTGCACACGGTCCCAGGTGTAGCCGAGAGTCTCCACGAGGAACGTCTCAATGAGGCGGTGGCGGCGAATCATCGCCAGCGCGTAGGAGCGGCCGGTTTCAGTGAGCTCAATAGCGCCGTAGGGCTGATGCTCGATCAGGTCGGCGGCGGCGAGGCGCTTGAGGCCGTCAGATACCGAAGAAATGCGCAGGCCCATGCGCTCTGCCAGGGCGGATGCGGTGGCAGGGGTTTTGGTCCATTCTTCGAGGCTCCAGATTTCCTTGAGGTAGTTCTGGGTGCTGACGGAAAGTTCTGAAAGAGGCATAAAGATAAGTTTACCTTTTCTCGGGTTTTGCCCGCCGGGATGATGGTTGCGGAAGCGGTGAAAATCCAGGCTTAAAGAGCGTCCCGCCCGGACGGTTCACCCCTGGCAGGGGGCGACCATCACGGGCGGGATCGGGGTGTTCGGTTCCGCGCTGGCAGGTACGAAAGGCTGGCAGACGCGAAAGAATGAGGGATGCGCGGCGACGGTTAGGTGGCGCGGCGGCGCGAACGGTCAATACGGGTCAGCAGCTCGATAAGCGCACCGCGTGCCGCCTGCTCCTCATGCCAGAGGGAGCGGACGAGGGTGCGGCTGACTGCCTGGGTGGTGATGCCGAGTGCGGTTGCGGCGGCTTTCTGCTGGCCGCGCACGCCGGGTACGAGCAGGTTTACCACACGCCATTCGGCGTCGGTGCGGTCGGCGCATACGCGGTAGAGCAGGCGTGCGGATCCTGAGGCGAGGTCGGCGAGGTGGCGGTTGTCGGCGCTGACGCTGATGCAGCGTACGGGTGCGCCTCCCTGTGCTTCTTCGACGGCGAGGCGTGAGAATTCGAGGGCGTCGCCGGTGCAGTCGGTGGTGCTGACGGCGCCGAGTGCGCCTGCGAATCGGGGGATGTTGAGCTCGCCGATTCCGATGCCGACCCAGAAGCCGTTATCGCGCGCGGCAATGAGCGCCGCGTGTAGTGCGTCGCTGGCGCGGTCGAAGGCGCCCTGAATTTCGTCAGGGTATGTCTGGGCGAAGGCAACACGCGGGTTGAGCTTTGCGAGTTCGTCCGACAGTGCAGTGAGTGAGTGCTGTGCGGAACGTTGAATAAAGGTTAGAACGAACACCTTCCTATTATGCCGTAAAACCTTCAACAAGCGGCGTAAGGTTCGCCGTAATACCGGCAACATTTAAAGCCTCAAAAATACGCATTGATAAGGGGAATTATCGTGAGTGTGCACTGTGTGCAGAAATCCTCAAAAGGACGTAGAACACCCCCGAAAGGCAAATAATTTTCATGCAAGTGCACGTTGAATTATTCGCTTTCGGGGGCGTTGAGTGGAGTTGATAGACGGGGCTACCGCGGAACTACTGTGCGTTCGTTACCTGCGAGATATGAGGCAGTTGACGCAGCGGCTTCTGGAACACCATCACCACCAGCGACAGGAAAATGAACACCGCGTAGAACAGCGCTGTGTACGTAATGCCCCAATCAACAATGAGGAAGCCAGCCAGCAAAACAGCCAGCGGGGTCAACGCCATGTTCGGGATGCCCTGCACCGAGTGCACGCGACCAATCATGTGCTCCGGAGTGGATGCGTTGATGTACGCAATGATGCTCGAATTGAAGGAGGGAAGCACAATGCCCGCCAGCACAATCAGCAGGCACACCGCCCACAGCATCGAATGAACCACCGGCAGCAACAGGTAGCAGGCCGACATGATAGCCAGGGAGGTGATGCCGAGTGGGCCGAGCGCGAACTTCTCGGTCAGCGGGCCGACCAGGAACGAACCGAGCAGCACGCCCACGCCGAAGGCGCTCGCAAAGATGCCGATGAAGAGCGGGTGTGCGCCCTCCAGGGTGTAGTAGTAGATGAAGGTGAGCGGAATACCGACCGTTCCAAAGTTTGCAAGTGTTGAAACGAACGCAATGGACACCAGTACCTTGTTCTTCAGGATGTACTCGAAACCGGCTTTTGAGTCCTGCCAGAAGCTGGTCTTCTCGCCCTCCTCCTCTTCTGCGGGCTGCCGACTAGCGCCGTAGGTCTTAGGTGCGACGATGAACGCCAGCAGGTTGACCACCGCGTGAACTGCGGTCATGAGCACGGTCGAGAAGCCAATAATGATGCCGGCGACCGGACCGCCCAGCAGGTTAGCGGTGGACTCGCGCGTCTCACCCATACCGGAGGCGTACCCCAGGTGTTCCTTGGGGACTACGCGGGTGATGATGGACTGTTCACTCGGGTAGTCGAAGGTGGAAATGATGGCGGCGAGAGAAATCGTGATCACCAAAACGTAAATGTTGGTGACGTTGAAAACGAGGTAGAGAAGAATCGCTATCCAGGACAGTGACTGGCCAATACAGGATAGTGCCAGGCACTTTGAGGGGCCGATTCTGTCGACCCACGTTCCAGATACCGCTCCGGCGCAGGTGGCGAGAACACCCGCAACGAAGAGGGTGATACTCGCAGCTTCGGGGGAGCCGGTCAGCGCCAAAATAATGATGGGCGTGGTGATATAGCTCATCGAGTCTGAGAGCTGGTTGGCTCCAATGGCGAAAAGAGTATTTCTAAAATCTTTATTCTTGAGTAGCTCGGTGTTGACACTCATGGGGTACCTCCACGATGGGGTTTATGGTGTCGCGCGGCGTGCAATCCGCCGTGTTGTAGTTCGTTGCGTGTAGTTCGTCGTGCGCAATTGTGTGAGTGAATACCCTGACAGTCGGCTGTGTCTGCCTGTATGTGCCTGTTTCTGCTTGTGCACGCCGGTCATGATGGGTGGTTGAGGATGCACGGGGCGGCTCATCGGGAGCCACCCCCCGCACAAAAGTGTGTCGCGCGATACTTTAGATTCTATAAGAGACGTGAATCATATGCGTGAAGGCTAGTTGAAAAACTTTCCTCATTTTGAGTATTGACATTAGGGTTAGTCTGACTATAATTCATTCTTGGTGCTTTCAGCGGCTAAACCTTCGGTGGCTAAACCCGATTCCGGGCACGCCAAAAACACCTACCACCAGGCAACCCCCGCAACGCAGCGGGCGGGAGAGGGGGGCGTGCAGAAGAGCGCTACTCCACCAGGCCCGCGAAACCCGACAGAGCCAGCACCTCCTCAACATCCTGCGGCACCGAACGCGCCACCCACGGCGAATGCACCAACACCGCCCGCCACTGACCGCGCGACACCGCCACATTCAAACGATTCGGCGACAGCACAAACCCGGCACCGCGCCCAGAATCAACCCGCGACGACGCCAACGACACCAACACCACCGCAGCCTCCTGACCCTGGAACTTATCCACCGTGCCCACGCGCACGCCAGCACCCGAAGAATCCGCCAGTCCAGCGGCAATCAGCGCCTCACGCACACAATCAACCTGCGCGTTATACGCCGCCACCACAATGCAATCCTCAGTCGCCAGCGGGCGCGGCTCAGCACCAGCCGCCGGAACCCACTCGCGGCCCAACAACTCGCGCACGCAATCCACCACCGCCTGCGCCTCCTGCACAGAACGCACCGAACACCCCGAATGCTCCACCGGATACGACACCACACCCGGCTCAACACCCTGCAGAGTACGACCAGCCGTAGCCGCCGCGCTCGCCAACGCGCCATCGTAAGACAGCCACGAAACCCGCTCGCACAACGCCGAATCCATACGCCACGACTCACCCAAGAAATAGCCAAAACGCGGATTCAACGCCGCCGCACCATCAGACAACCAACCCAGCGCCGAAACATCCACCGGGTACGGATGCACGCCCGTCGACACCTGCGGCAACTGCTGCGGATCGCCCAACAGCAGCACCGAACGCGCCGCACGAGCCGCCGCCACCGTATTCGTCAGAGAGAACTGGCCAGCCTCATCAACCACCAGCACATCCAGCGACCCGGCAGGCACACGACGCTCACTCACGTAATCCCACACCGTGCCGCCAAACAGCAGACCGCCCGCACCAGAAATCAGCTCCACCAGCTCAGAATCAGACACCTCAGACCACGGGGCATCCGGGGTCACCGACTTGCCGCGCAGACGCACCGCACGCGAAACATCAAAACCATCACGGGCACAGCACGCCAACATAAGATTCTCAATCACCGCATGCGACTGAGCCACCACGCCCACCTTCGCGCCCTCCGCCACCAGGCGCGCAATCACGTGCGAGGCGAGGAAAGTCTTGCCCGCACCGGGAGGGCCCTGAACCGCCACATAGGAGCGGTCGAGGGCGCGAACCGCCGCGTGCACGGCATCCACCGTAGGCAGGTCAGAGCCGGGAAAATCAACCTCACGGGGTAGATTTTCAGCATTTTTAGCGTTCGAGGCGCTCTTCTTCAGGCGCGGCGCGCGGCGGAACAGCAAATCCGCGGAGGCGCTCTCCACCCCCGTCAGAGAAGCCGCCGCATCGAGCACGCTCGGCAGGGCGCCGGGGGAGGCGGGGGCATCGGAGGGCTCGGGATCTTCACCGGTGATAGGGCCGCTAGGCATGAGCGCGCTAGACATCAGAGCGCTAGGCATGAGAACACCATCGAAAAGCAGCCCGTGCACATCAGACTGCAGAGCCGCCTCAATCGTCGCCGTAGACACCGGATCACCAGGACCAATACCCGAAGGCAGGGCACCGTGCGGCTCATCCTTCACGCGGATGCGCTCCTGCAGAAGCACCTCCAAGAACTCGCCGGTCGACTCGCCAGTAGACTCTGCGGCAGCCTCTTCGGGATCCGCAGAATCCACGGATCCGGCACGGAAACCGCCCTGCGCCACCGCCAGCACACGCATGCCAAAGAAACCCGTCGCCGCCAACTCGGCGGGCACACGCTCACCCGGATTCGACGCACGGAAATAATTCAGCTGCGACTCCATACGGTCCAGCGCAATCTGCGGGCTCACCCCCGCCTCATACGCACAAAACACCGCACGGTCAGAGGGCGCAATCACCAGGCTCGGGTCAGCCTCAATTCGCGCACGCAACAGGCGCACCTGTGCGCCGCGCACACGATACCAGCCGGGGGCGTCCTCAACCTCGGTGGGCTCCTTCATGGCGGCGGCAAGCGCCTCCAGGTCTGCGGGGGTGTTCAGAAGAGCATGCGCATGCTCCGCCGAAAGCACCTGCACCCGATCAAGGTACGCGTAATCGCGGCTCGCCACCCACGCCGTCGGGCCGTCCTCCAGGCGGCGAATGTGCTCACGCCAGAACGGGGCACGCTCACGGCGGTGGTAGTTTGTCATGGACAGCAGCATCGCCGCCTCAAGCTCACCGGCACCCCAGCCGTGCTCCACCGCGTGCTCTTCCAGGGAGGCGAGCTGGGCATCTAGCAGGCACTGCAGGCGGTACTGTTCGCTGTCGTTCTCCACGGCGGCGGGCACCCGGTACATGGCCGGATACTCCTCGGTTTCGGGGTCTTCGGCAGTGTCTCCGGCAGTGTCTTCGGTGACGAGCTCCGGGGCTTCGGTCGCGAGGACAAGAGGTGCCGCCGCGTTCAGGCATGCCGGGCACTCGCCGCAGGTCAGAAAATACGGGATGCGCTCGGCAAGGTCCGCCGGTTCTACACCCTCGTTCAGCGCTTGGGTGAGCGAGAGGAGGCGCTGCTCCTGTAGGCGGATGAGCGGCAGAATACGCGCCGAATCAACCCGGTGAGGTTGAGGAACGGGGGAGTGGTGCTCCGCGTGCTCAGTGGGCCCAGTATGTTCAGCGGACTCCGATTCGGACCCCGCGCCGTACTCATCCACGCCGTGCTCCAGATGAAGGTCGAGGCGCCTCGCATTCTCGGCGCTCTCGGTTGCACTAGCGGTCAGCAGGTGCGCCGCCAGGGCACCGCGCAACAGTGCCCGATGCGCCGCCTCACCCAGGTGCGGGGTGCAGACGATCTGGGCGGTATTGCTCTCGGCGGTGCTGTCTGCAACCGGGCAGTCGAGGCGGTCGAGCTCAACCGTGTAGGTCAGCCCCGCCGCGGAGGTCGCCACCAGGGGCACCGGGCGTGCTGTGCCGCCCGCGTGCTCACCGCCGACTACTTCACTGCCGACCATGCCACCTTCGGTTAGCGCTCGCAGGCACTCGCGGTACGCTTTGCGGGTGCGCTCGGACTTCTCGGGGGTCGGGTGGGCAGACTGCTTCTGCGCACGCTCCCGAAGCTCGGTGTAGAGCCGCAGCTCGCAGACGGAGGTGGCGGTCAGATCAGCGAGGGTGAAGGTAAGGTCCATGGTGACTTTTCTGCTGGAGGAGAGAGAAACAAGGCGGGTATAAAACCCCGCCGCAGGGAGTGGGTGGGAGCCCCGGTTGAGGAGCGTATCGGCGCTCCGTGCTACCTCACCCCGAGAGGTTGATTTTCAGGTTTCACGTGAAACACTACAGAAAATCAACCTGTACAGGATGATTTAGGGGGCTTTTGCTGCTTCCGTAGTAGCGTCCACGGAAGCTTCCGGCGCACTAGAAGCACTCGGCGCGGTCGAGCGGTTCGCAATCGCCGCCGCTGTGGCGTCCACGCGTTCCTTCGCGGCGGGCAGCGCATCCGAGCCGCCCAAATCGTTCAGGATAATCGCAAAAATCAGGCGGGTGCCGTTGGGTCGGGTCGCCACACCGCACAGCGAAGACACCGTGTACAGGGTGCCGGTCTTCGCCTGCACAAAAGTGCGCGCATGCACGGCGTTCGCCGCACCAAAACGGTCGGTCAGGGTGCCGCTCACGCCCGCCACCGGGAACGTGCTCATGAGCTGCTCGGCGTGCTCGTCGGCGTTCATGAGCGCAATAACCTGCACGAGGGTTCGGGCGGTCACGCGGTCCGTCAAGGACATGCCGCACACGTCCGCCTGCGCCAGGTTTTCAATGTTCACGCCGGCATCCACGAGTGCCTGGCGCACGGTCTGCTGTGCCGCTTCGCCGCTGCCTTCCTTACCTGCGGCGATGGCGGCGCAACGGCCAAGCACCTCAGCGAGGGCGTTGTCGGATTCGAGCATCATGTGTTGTGCCTGCTCCAGCAGGGTTGCCGATTCGACCGCGGCGATTTCGGCTGCTTCCGCGGGGGCGGTGCGGCGCTCCGCGAGGGTGAAGCTCATGCCGGACTCCTTACCGGCGGTGTTGAGTGCATCCACGAACGCCTTCTGGGCGGCAACCGCCGCATCATCCGGGCGTACCGGGTTGCTTGCGGTGGACTTGCCCGGCACCGTGTGCGATTCGAGCGCAATCGGGTGAATGGGCGTGATCTGGCCGGACGCCACGTCTGCGTTATCCCAGCCGGGGTTCACGCCGGGGCCGCTGAAGAAAGTGCCGTCAAGGTAGACGGGCAGCGCCGCGGTCGGCTTCTCGCCCTGAAGAAGCGCCTTCACGGTCAGCTCGGCGAGGGTGGTCAGGCCTGCGCGTCCGACGATCTGCTTCGGGTTGGAGGCGCCCGCACCGAGCAGGGTGTCGCCGCCTGCCATGAGGTACAGTCCGGCGGCGTCGCGGGTGACGCGGGTGCGCAGGCGCGCCTGCAGGTTTGCGTAGTGGTTGAGCGCGAACAGGGTCAGCACCTTAAAAGTGGAAGCGGGTACGCGCGCGGTGTCGGCGTTGGCGGCGTACAGGTCGGCGGGTGCGGTGGTTGCCTTGATGCTGGGCAGGTTGCCGTCCATACCGGTGACGAGCAGGCTGTACTGCGGGTAGGTGCCGTCCGAGAAGAGCGCTGTGAGGGCGTTGCGTAGCTGCTCCAGTTCCGCTTCGGGTGGTGCGGGTGCGAGGGCCGGGGGTGCGCTCGGGGTTGCGGAGGCGGTCGCCTCGGTGGTGCCGGTGGGGCTGCCGGTTGCGCTACCGGTGGGGCTTGCGGAACCTACGGGGCGTTTCTGTTCGGTTGCGGCGGATCCGCAGGCGGTGAGGAGGAACATGCCACCGAGGGTGAGGGCGGCGCGGCGGGTGAGGGTGGTGGTCTGGGTGTTGTGCTTGTTGGAAGGCATCTTTTGAGCATAGCGGGCGGATGGGGTGCCTATCGAATTTACGCTGGTTTTGGCGCCGAATACGCGGTTTCGGTGTGCGCGAACGGGTTACAATGGGTGAGTTCAACACCTAACTTTCGCACCTTGCGCGCCGAAGTCGCCGCGAAAGTGACTCTAACTCACGAGAAAGAAGGTTCCGATGGAACTCGACGTCACTATTGAAATTCCCCGCGGTTCCCGCGTGAAGTACGAAGTGGACCACGAGACCGGCCGCCTGCGCCTGGACCGCGTGCTGTTCACCTCCATGCAGTACCCCACCGCTTACGGCTACTTCGAGAACACCCTGGGTGAGGACGGCGACCCGCTGGACGCAATGCTGATCCTGGACGTTGACGTTGTTCCCGGCGTGCTGGTTGAGGCTCGCCCGGTTGCAGTGTTCAACATGACCGATGAGGCTGGCGGCGACGCTAAGGTTCTGTGCGTTCCCACCGACAAACGTTACGACCACATCAAGTCCCTGGCTGATGTTCCCGAGCAGCTGAAGGCTGAGATTCAGCATTTCTTCGAGCGTTACAAGGACCTGGAGCCCGGCAAGTGGGTTAAGGGCGAGGGCTGGGAAGACCTGGCTGCTGCTGAGAAGATGGTCCAGGAGGCTATCGACCGTTTCGCAGCTGAGGGTCACTAAGCTGCCGCACCGTTAGGTGCACCCGGTTTTTATCAGGGGGCGTGTTCCCTGCGTCTGGTTCGTGCGAGTTTTCGTGCGTGCTGGAGGCGGTGGGCACGCCCCCTTTTGTTGTGCTCGGAGCCGTTGCCCAGGGCTTTGTTGAGGTCGATTTCAGCAAGTACTTTGTGCGGTGGGGTTTGTAATATTTCTGCAAGTTCAGATTTTTAAAGATATTTCTAAAGTTCTAGTTGCATAAACATTCAAGTTTAAAGTGAGATTTTAATAAATCTCAGGTTTACCTTGATATATATTTTTTCACAAGAATGAAATATTTTGCTTATGAATACTCGAAACGGTAAATTTTCAGAGTAGGGTGTAAGAGCATCAACGCAACGTAAATGCCGCACATTATTTTCATCACTCAACTTAATTTAAGGACTATGATGTCTGAAATTTCACGCCGGCATGTGTGCCGGCTTTCGTCATTTGCCCTGGTAAGTTTCTTCGTAGCACCTCAGAGCACGGCATGGGGTATTCAGGGCTCTGTTGGGTCTCCCCAGCAAATAGATGGGTGCACTGTTGCCCCGCTTCGTGAAGCATGGTTGCCGACTAATGGTGCAGATAATGTCATTCTGTGGTTTCAGCTCCTTCCCTTTTCGGGCCCTTTTGTGGGGGTGCATGCGCTTCCGTCGGTAGAACTTATGGGGGATCAAGGAGAGCGATTCTTGTATGAGGTAATTCGCCCCCATATTCGCCGTGATACAGGGCAGTGGCTGTCTAAAATTCCTTCGGGTCAGCAGATTGTGGTTGAGCTTGAACAGCTGAGTGGATCGCAAGAATACATGGTGCAGATGAGCCGTTGGCAGCCGGGTTCCATGGGGCTGACAAGCCATTCTCCTGAGGGGTACCCGGCTGCACCATCGCTGACAGTGCGTGAGGACTCGGGTCTGAAGGTGGTTCGTTCGCGTGGTGCTTCAATGGAGAGCGCTGAGTATTTTTGTGGTGTCTACCAAGGGGAGATGAAGGGAAATGCATCTCCTGGAGGAGATGACGGTGCGTTTATTCAAGCTCAGCGCTGGGAATGGGGTCTTGAGGTTGATAAGGATATTTCTCAGCCGGAAGAGTTGTTTCAACGAGGGTGCTTTGGTGTGTATTTCCCGGGTCGTAGCGAATACGGCGGATCTACTGTGTCGGCTTCCTATCGGATTAGTGTTAGGACGCCGGGAGGCGTGTTGACATGTACCACAATAGCTGCCCCATAAAACAATTATGGGGGTAATCGCAGGGTTGTGGATTCGGGAAATCTTGCTCTGCAAAAAGAGATGATTGATAGGGGGTTGGTACAGATTTAATAGAATTAAACATCAAATCATCTTTATGTATAGATATTCAGGAAAAATTGGTGGGTTAGCATTCAAACTATTTGAATGCGTTTGAACTACATGGCTTAAGAAAGGAATACAATATGGTTGATTATAGTAAATCAAAGCATGTGAATGTTTTGGATTTTGGTGCAGACCCAACCGGCACGAAGGATTCAGCGCCGGCAATTCAAAATGCCATTAACTCGGTGGCCGCTGTTCCCGGTGGTGGTTCTGTCGAGATTCCTTCGGGAATCTATCTTGTGAGTAATGATTTTATTAATCTCAGGGATAGGGTAGAGGTGTATGGTCATGGATTCTCAACACAAATTATTGGGTTTAATAAAAACCCGAAGATTTTAAGAGATGTTGATGGTGACGATATGGAGTGTCAGGGGGTATTTCATATGGGGTCATACAATACCTTTGTGGGTGATATGGGAACAAATATACCAATGCGTTTTGGGGTGCGGGATATGTTTATTCGTGCCGCCAATCTTAATCTTTTGAATCCTAATATTCGTAAAGGATTTTTTGAGTATCAAATTGCTCAGGGTAAGCATGTTGCTGATAATTATATACCGGATAATATTGCGGGCATTATTGTTCATACAAGATATGATATTTTTAATGAACCTGAAGCTGCCCCCATTATTTCAAATGTTGAAATCTGGGATACCGCAATCGGTATTGCCATCCTGGGTGAACATGATCGTGCTATGAAGGTTGATAAGGTCCGCATTCGTAAAACTCGCAGACAAGGGCTCTTGGTGGGAAAGCCGGTGGGTCATGTTCAGCGTAGAACAGAGAGTTTGAACTCTGGAGCTGCGGATAATAAGTTTGTGATGGTTGAGGTCTCTGATGCCAATCTTGGTGGCGGATATCATGGGGCAATTGAGGTGTATGGGGCTCAATGTAAATTTGTGGCATGTACTGCATGGTTTGCTATTCGCAATAAGCCAAATTTCGACCTTTATCACGATAGAGATCAGTACCGCAGAAAGTCTGGTGCCGGGTGGGCGGTTTTTGGCGAACGGAATATGTTCATCGGATGTACCGCTCAGGAGAATGGCGGGCACGGGTGGGTCGTAGGTTTCAAGGATAATCAGTTTATGAATTGTCTAGGTGAGTCCTCGAGTCTCGAGAATTCACTTATTCTTAAGGGAACTGCACGCACTGATGAAGCAGCTAATTGGTATATTGGACGAAATGCTTCTGGAGCACGCCTAGTATCGCCGCGTTCGGCTAATCCGAAAGTTGGCCAGCGTTCCTCGCGTTACGGGTTTTATCTGGAGAATAAGCTGGATGATATTAGTATTGTGGCCGGTTCATCGCGTAATGCCCGTGATGGTAATAAATTGACTTCGAATGACGGTCGGCACCTTTTCTTTAGGAGAGATCGCAGTGTCCCCTGGGGCAATTTCTATATTGATATTAATTTTGTGGTCTATAGGACCTCGCAAGATAATGAGATTAATCGGAATAGTCAAAATGACGTAAAAGTTTAATCATTCTAAAATAATTGCGCGGAGAGTGAATCCTGAGTATCTTCAAAGGGATTCACTCTTCTTCTACTCTCACACCTTTCACCGAGGATAGAAAATGAAGAAAAACCTTTCGACCCGCGGCGCGGCGGCACTGTTGGCACTGGCTATGGGGTACATGGGTCAGGGCGTAGCCCAGGCGGCATACATTCAGCCGAAATCTGCACAGCCTATTGAAGAGCTGGAATTTGATGTTAATTGTTTTGACATGCACTTTTATTACGGCAAGAACGTTATGACCAATTTGTACTGGGCGGAATGCGCCGGCCTGATTACGAAGAAGCAGGTTGTTGGGCTGGCCACAACCCGTGAAGATAAGTTGCCGAACGGGGTCATGACCATTTCGCGTGGTCGCTTGCTAGAGTACCTGTACCATCTGGCTGGTTCACCCGAGGTGAAGAACCTACCGGAGAAATCCCCGTACACCGACCTGACCCCGGGCGATGCGCGCTATAAGGTTGCTATCTGGGCGACCCGTGTAGGTTTGAGCGCTGGTTGGTCTGACGGCTCCTTCCACTACGACACTCCGGCGAGCCGTGGCGCCTACTTTACCTTCCTTTATCGTGCCGCGGGTAGCCCCAAGGTAACTTTGGAATCCCTGGATGAGGCGAATGCTGTGCGTGCTGAGAAAGGCGCTGCTCCCATCAAGGAGGGGAGTGAGTTGCATCGAGCAATGAGCTGGGTTTATCAGCATGCTTTAAGAAATTTCGGTGATGACCTCGAGGGTATCTGGTTGGGTATTAATAACACCGAGTACAAGAGGTGGGAAATCAATAGAACACCGGATTTCTATTACGCTTCGTACCCCACTATTTTCACCCCTCTCATGATTCTTGATTACCGTGAGGAGTTGGCACCGATTGTGGCTCGTCTGCAGTCGCTGTCCTAACGGCAGGTGAGCGGGAGGGCTTGCTGGGGGCGTGTTCCCCGTGTCTGGTTCGTGCGATTTTTCGTGCGTGCTGGAGGCGGTGGGCACGCCCCCTTTTGCTGCATCTTTCGCCTTTGTTGTGTCTTTCGCCGCATCTGCCTGCGCGCCGGGCGTAGTTGATTGCGCAGGGTGCAGATTCTGAGTATGGTCAAAGAAATTCACTCTTCTTCCGTTCCCATACCTTTCACCGAGGATAAAAAATGAAGAAAACCCTTTCGACCCGCGGCGCGGCGGCACTGTTGGCACTGACTATGGGCTTCATGGGTCAGGGCGTGGCCCAGGCTGCGCATATTGATCCGAAACCTGCACAGCCTACTGAAGAATCCAAGGCTAATGTCAACTGTTTCGAAATGTACGGCGAATACGGCAGGAACGCTATGAACAGTTGGCAATGGGCAGAGTGTGTCGGCCTGATTACGAAGGAGCAGGCTGTTGAACTGGACAACATCGATGAGTGGTCCCTGCCGAATGAGGTCATGACCATTTCGCGCGGCCGTTTGCTGGAGTACCTGTACCAGCTGGCTGGCTCACCCGAGGTGAAGAACCTGCCGGAGAAGTCCCCGTACACCGACCTGACCCCGGATGATGCGCGATATAAGGTTGCTATCTGGGCGACCCGTGTGGGTTTGACCACCGGTTGGTCTGATGGTTCCTTCCACTACGACACTCCGGCGAGCCGTGGCGCCTACTTTACTTTCCTCTACCGTGCTGCGGGTAGCCCCAAGGTAACTCTGGAGCCCCTGGGTAAGGCGAATGCTGCGCGATATAAGAAGCGTTTTGCCCCCATTAAGCGGGGTAGTGAGTTGCACCGAGCAATGAGCTGGGCGTACCAGCATGCAATGGCGAAGCGGGAGGATTATGACCTGCCCATGAACTTCAACTACCCCAGGGCCGATTACGTGACATGGGACGCCTACAGGGTGCCGGACTACTACTTCGCTTCGCACCGCACTATTTTTATTCCTCTTATGATTCTGGACAGCCACGAGGAGTTGGCACCGATTGTGGCTCGTCTGCGGTCGCTGTCTTAGTTGCTGTCCTAGCGGCAGGTGAGCGGAGGGCTTGCTGGGGGCGTGTTCCCTCTGGTTTGTGCGATTTTTCGTGCGTGCTGGAGGCGGTGGGCACGCCCCCTTTTGTTGTGCTCCTTGGCTGTGTTTGGGGTGCTGGAAGGGCATGTGTAACCGAACTATTCTTCGGAAAACAGCCTCAGGGTACCTCCAAAGGTGCTAATATGGGCATATTACGAAGAATAGTTCGTATAACCTGAGGTTCTGTAGCGGTGAGGAGGAAACCCCCATGGCATTCGACGCAACGGAGTTCGCGCAGGAATTTGGTGCCCAGGTTCGCGCCGTCCGCAAGTACGAAAAAATCACCCAAATGGAGTTGGCGTGGATGGTCGGGCTCAGCGATAAAACGATCCGCGATATTGAGCGTGGGCTACCCGGCCCGTCAATTGGTGCGGTCCTCAAGGTCGCCCAAGAGCTCGGCATCGAGCTGACTATTGCCAACCCCCTCACCTAACCCCTCCCCACACCGTGCTAGAAGGCTGAACTGGAGAAAAGCCATGACAGATGAACTTATGGCAGATGTCTATAAAGATGGTGTTCTCGCCGCATATTTGAGGCGAGATGCTAATGGGTTGATTCATTTCACCTACCGAGCAGAATATAATGGTCCGGCAGTTGCTACGAGCCTGCCTTTGGGTACGGAATATACTGCAGAATCAATTCCTCCTTTCTTTCAGAATCTTTTGCCCGAAGGCTATAGGCTTGACGTTGTCAGTTCCGAGAAAAAAATCAGCAAAAATAACACCCTGGGCTTATTGCTGGTGATTGGTTCTGACGTTCCAGGCGATGTGCAAATTATTGAGCACGGGCGGGAACTGTACACCGCTCCTGCCGCGTTGGTTAACCAACCTGAGGCTGTTTCTTTTACAGAGCTTATGGGTACGGTTGACCGCCGAGGACTGCCTGGCGTTCAAGAAAAGCTGAGCGCTGTCATGAAAACCTTACCTGTACATTGGAAGGGCGCTGGCTACGATGCGCTTCTGAAAATCAGCCCGCAACGAATGCCTGGGCTCGTAGAAAACGAAGCTGCCCACCTCACGGCGGCCGCACTCATGGGGATTCCTGTAGCTCAGCATGAGCTTGTCTATGATCGGGACGGCGTATCGGGTTTGATGGTTTCTCGATTCGACAGAACACCCTCTGGGGGACGCATCGCCATGGAAGATGGTGCCCAAATTTTGGGTATTCCTTCAGGTGAGAAATACACGGAAGACAACCATGCCGTGACAACAGAGAGCGTCATTCAAGCAATGGTGAAGCTTGCAGCTTCCCCGGCTATTGCCCGAAGGAATCTTTACCTGCATTTTCTCTACGCTTGGCTGACAGGCAATGGGGACCTGCACGCAAAAAATATTTCGCTCCTCAAGGGACGTCGTGGATGGGAAGTAGCTCCTATCTATGACATCCCCTGTTCGCTTGTACACATTAAATCCCTGTCCATAGCGCTTAGCGTGAACGGAAAAGATAACTCGAATCCCGGTGACGGTTCACCACCCGAAGACTGGAAGATTACTGTTGACGATTGGCTTGCTCTTGCCGATACCATCGGTCTTCCACCCAAGGTGCAGAAAGACGCCCTAAAGCGTGCTCTCAAAGCGGCTCGAGCAGTTCGCTGGCCCACAGACCGAGCCGCCCCGGGATATGTTTTCAACTCAAATGCCTCACCGTTTAAGGCCATGCAGAAAGAGTTGGAACGCCGTCAGGACGAGTTTGAAGAGTACCTTCATCCGCGCTCCTAAGGCTCCTGACTTCTTGAGCCTTCGTTATTTCTAAATTCTCCTCGTGAAGTATCTGTTGATATAGACACTTCGCAATTTCTATAAAGGAACCACCATGCAGAATGGACGCGCAGGACGCCTGCACCCCGCCGTCGGCACTGCCCGCCGTCACCTCGCCGCCGCCCTCGAAAAGCTCCTCGGCGCTGGAAGCATCAAAGCCACCGGACGCTCCCGCACCGCATCCACCCCGGATGCCGCAGACCTGCCCCTGCTCCTGGTCGCCTGCAGCGGCGGCCCCGACTCCCTCGCACTGGCAGCCATTGCCGCGCACTTCGCCCGCCGTGGCGACGTACGCGTAGGCGCCATCATCGTCGACCACGGGCTACAAGAAGACTCCGCCGCAGTCGCCGCGCAGACCGCGCAGACACTCACCGACCTGGGGCTTTACCCCGTCATCACCGAAAAAGTGCAGGTTCCCGCCGGCAACATGGGCCCCGAAATGGCGGCACGCACCGCCCGCTACACCGCCTTCACCCAAGCCGTCGAGGCGACCGGCGCCCGCGCCGTGCTACTCGGCCACACCCTCGACGACCAGGCAGAAACCGTGCTGCTCGGCCTAAGCCGCGGCTCCGGCACACGCTCCCTGGCGGGCATGCCACCCGTGCGCGTCGAAGAGGGCGTCACCTACCTGCGGCCCTTCCTCGGCCTGCGCCGCACCGACATGCTCGACATCTGCGACGCCGAAACCCTCACCCCCTGGATCGACCCGACCAACACCGACCAGTCCCTCATGCGTGCCCGCATCCGCCACAGCGTGCTGCCCTACCTGGAGGAGCACCTCGGCGGGGACGTCGCCCGCTCCCTGGCGCGCACCGCCTCCGTAGCTGGCCCCGACGCCGAATACCTCGACGAGCAGGCACAGGTAGCCTACGAGCAGGCGCTCCTACCCGCCAGAACCGCCGTGCGCGGCATCGAACGTGAAGACGCCGTGCTACTGGACCGTGCGCAGGTGGCGGCGCTGCATCCTGCGCTTCGTTTGCGTGTGCTTGCCACCGCCTGCAAAGCCGCCGGAGGAGAGAACCCCGGCTTCGAACGACTGCAGGCGCTGGACTCTTTCACCGCCGAATACGCGGTAGCTGGGCCCGTTCAGATGCCCGGTCACGTGAGCGCGTACCGCCGCCGCAAAATTGTGCACCCGGCAACCGGTGAACGCCTGGACGTGCTCGTATTAGTGCCAACTCGACCTTAACTAGGTGCCCGCGGAAGCATCCTCAGCACACACTATCTGCGTGGTGAGGTGCGCCGCGGCGCCGTTTTAAGCCATACTTAAGGCGAACACCATCCACATAGTCCGCCGTGGGAAGGCATGAAACCCCTTTACCTGGGGCCCCCGGCGGAGGCGCAGAGCGTCTAAAGATACGAAGGAATACATCGTGCAGGCTATCGACGTGCAGGACGATATTAAGAACGTTCTCTTCAGCAAGGAAGAGATTAACGCGAAGGTCGCCGAACTGGCGGCGCGCATCGACGAAGACTACGCCGGTAAGGACGTGCTGTTGGTGGGTGTTCTCAAGGGCGCCATCATGATCATGGCTGACCTTTCCCGCGCTCTCAAGGGCCACTACACCATGGACTGGATGGCTGTTTCTTCTTACGGTTCCGGCACCAAGTCCTCCGGCGTTGTGCGTATCCTCAAGGACCTGGACACCGACCTGGTGGGCCGCAACGTCCTGATCGTTGAAGACATCATTGACTCCGGTCTGACCCTGGCATGGCTGCAGCAGAACCTGATTTCTCGCGGTGCAGCTTCCGTTGAGATTTGCACCCTGCTGCGCAAGCCCAAGGTCGTCAAGGCTGACGTTGAGGTCAAGTACGTCGGCTGGGACATCGAGCCCGAGTTCGTTGTTGGTTACGGCCTGGACTTCGCTGAGAAGTACCGCAACCTGGACTGCGTCGCAACCCTGCACCCGCACGTTTACTCCTAAGCCTTCACCTCAGCAACCATGCTGTAGGTGTTACGCCCCGCCTCCTCACGCTTGTGGGGAGCGGGGCGTTGCTGTACCCGGTGGCGGATGCGGGACGTAGCCGCCAAGACGTGCCGCCGCCGCGGATACCCGGCAAAGAAAATGCACTTTCACCCCCGCCGAGTGCTACAACCCTTTAGCCCGCAGGTGAAATAGAGAAGCCCGTACCTAGCCGCTCGCCGGGGTAGGGTACATTTAAGGTTGCATCGTTGGGTGTTCCGGCTGGCATGCCGCACCCCAACGAGTTACAGCCGCAACGTAAGGACAAAGCATTGGCGCAAACCCCCAATACTCCGCAGAAAGGCTCGGAGGGATTCCTGAAGAAGCTGATTAACGGCCCCTGGTTCTGGCCGGGCGCAGCTCTCGTGATCATGCTGGCTTTCCTCATGACCTCCTTCTTCACTCAGCCCTCGCGTCAGGTGGACACCAACGTGGGTCTTCAGATGCTCAAGGACCACCAGGTCAAGAGCGCAAAGATCTACGACGGCGACCAGCGCGTCGAGCTGCAGCTTAAGGACGACTACAAGAAGGGCAACGACAACTACGGTAAGTCGGTGCGCTTCTACTACGTGCAACCCCGCGGCGAAGAAGTTGCTAAGGCAATGGAATCCGCCGAGCTGGAAAGCTACACGGACCAGCCGGTTGAGCACAGCTTCCTGAGCTCCCTGGTGTCTCTGCTGCTGCCGATTCTGCTCTTTGGTGTGCTCTTCTGGTTCCTGATGGGACGCGTCGGAGGCGGCTCCTCCGTGATGAGCTTCTCCAAGTCCCGCGCGAAGAAGTTCACCAAGGACAAGCCGGAAGTCCGCTTCAGCGATGTCGCCGGCGTGGACGAGGCGCTCGCCGAACTGGAAGAAGTCCGCGAGTTCCTGGCTGAACCCGAAAAGTTCACCCGCCTGGGTGCAAAGATCCCCAAGGGCGTTCTGCTGTACGGCCCTCCCGGCACCGGTAAGACCCTGCTCGCCAAGGCTGTGGCGGGCGAGGCAGGCGTGCCGTTCTACTCGATTTCTGGCTCTGACTTCGTTGAAATGTTCGTGGGTGTGGGTGCCTCCCGCGTGCGCGACCTGTTCAAGGAAGCGAAGAGCGACCCCGCCGCCATCGTCTTCGTCGACGAGATTGACGCTGTTGGCCGCCGCCGCGGCGTCGGCATGGGTGGCGGTAATGACGAGCGTGAGCAGACCCTGAACCAGCTGCTGGTTGAGATGGACGGCTTTGACGGCAACTCGAACGTCATCGTCATTGCGGCAACGAACCGACCCGACGTTCTGGACCCGGCACTGCTGCGTCCCGGCCGTTTTGACCGCCAGATTGGTGTGGACGCCCCTGACATGCAGGGCCGCGAACACATCCTGCGTGTTCATGCCGCAGGCAAGCCGATCGCTAATACCGTTGACCTGGCTCAGGTCGCTAAGCGCACCCCCGGCTTTACCGGTGCTGACCTGGCGAACGTCATGAACGAGGCGGCACTGCTGACCGCCCGCGATAACGGCAACGTGATTGACGACCGCGCTATCGACGAGGCAATCGACCGCGTCATGGCTGGTCCGCAGCGTTCCTCGCGCATCATGAACGAGCACGAACGTAAGGTCACCGCATACCACGAGGGTGGTCACGCCCTGGTCGCGGCGGCACTGCGTAACTCCGCGCCGGTCACCAAGATTACGATTCTTCCGCGTGGCCGCGCCCTGGGTTACACCATGGTCATGCCGCAGGACGACAAGTACTCCACGACCCGCCACGAACTGCTCGACCAGATGGCGTACGCGATGGGTGGCCGTGCGGCTGAGGAAATCGTCTTCCACGACCCGTCCACCGGTGCGTCGAACGACATTCAGAAGGCGACCGACACCGCCCGCAAGATGGTCACCGACTACGGCATGAGCGCCGTCATTGGTTCCGTGAAGCTCGGCAGCGAAGACACCGAACCGTTCCTCGGTGGTGGCGGCGCTTCGGCACGCAACTACTCCGACGCAACCGCGGCAAAGGTCGACGCTGAAATCCGCGCCCTGCTGGATCAGGCACACGACGAGGCATTCCAGATTCTGCTGGAAAACCGCGATATTCTGGACCGCCTGGCGTACGCCCTGCTCGAGAAGGAAACCCTGCTCGAGAACGAGATTGCCGAAATCTTCAAGGATGTTCGCAAGCGCCCCGAGCGTGAGCACTGGTACTCCAAGCCGACCCGCGAGCGCACCAACATCCCGCCGGTGAAGGCACCGAGCGAGCTGGCGAAGGAAACCGAAAAGGTTGAGGAAGCACCTGCCGATGCACCGGCAGCTCCTGCTACGGCACCTACTGTTCCGGTAGCACCGGCTGCACCCGCACAGCAGGTCCCGACTCAGCAGGCACCCGCACAGCCGGAGGCGCCGCTCACCAACCCGGACGCCGACCCGACCGTCGCAATGCCCACCCAGCAGTACCCGAACTACCCCGCCCCTCCGGCGCAGCGCCCGGAGAATGGCACCCCGAACCAGAATGGAGCAGAGAATGAGCGAGGTTAAGAACGCCGTCGACCAGCCGCGTATTGAGGCTGCCGTCCGTGAGATTCTGCTCGCGATCGGTGAGGACCCGGACCGTGACGGTCTGCAGCAGACCCCGGCACGCGTGGCGCGCGCCTACGCGGAGTTCTTCTCGGGCCTGCACCAGGACGCCGGCGAGATTCTGGGTACGACCTTCGACATCGCCCACTCTGAGATGGTGCTGGTGAAGGACATCCCGTTCTACTCCACCTGTGAGCACCACCTGGTGCCTTTCCACGGTGTGGCGCATGTGGGTTACATTCCCGGCCCGGACGGTAAGGTGACCGGTCTGAGCAAGCTTGCCCGCGTGGTGGATATGTACGCTCGCCGCCCGCAGGTGCAGGAGCGTCTGACCACGCAGGTGGTGGAGGCTCTGGAGGAGCACCTGAATCCGCGCGGCGCGATTGTGGTGATTGAGGCTGAGCACATGTGCATGTCGATGCGCGGTGTGCGTAAGCCGGGCGCGAAGACCGTGACCAGCGCGGTACGCGGTGCGCTGATGAACGGCGCAACCCGTGCGGAGGCGATGAGCCTGATCTTCTCGCAGCGCTAAGCACTCGGGATGATCGTATAGCTATACGACAGGGGGCAGGATTCTGAGGAATCCTGCCCCTGCGCTGTGTAGCTACGTTTGTTGGGCCGTATGACGAGAGTCTTTGCGTAAAGAGCGTCATTAGCTGTAGAGTAGTACCACTAGTACCGGCACCACTGCCTGATGAATGATTGAGAATTCTGAAGGAGTACAGGACCGGTCTTCTTTTTAAGTGATTGACGCTCATCCCTCATTGGGGGGCAGGCGCACTCTAGACACGCTGAAAGGGGCGGAGGTGAAAACCTCCGCCCCTTTTCGCATTGCCAAAGCGCTCCGAGAGTGTGTTCTGAGCCGGTACCTTCCGCAGCCGCGGCAACGTCAGCAGTGCCG